>Ga0302326_10000134_pt1 | contig 202192 bp, 179 predicted proteins | sample Palsa_T0_3_FD_202264 | JGI IMG/M metagenome (GOLD analysis project Ga0302326, IMG submission 202264) | Peat permafrost microbial communities from Stordalen Mire near Abisko, Sweden - Palsa_T0_3 | ecosystem: Environmental > Terrestrial > Soil > Palsa > Peat permafrost | place: Sweden: Abisko...
CGCAAATGATGAAGTGACTCTGTAACTTGTCGATCATGCGTCTATTCCGCCGTTTACCTAGCAACTCGCCGAACTCCGCTTCGATCACCGTCTGCGTGATGGCGCCGATGGCCACCAGGATGGTGGTCACTCCCACGATCAAGAGGAAAGAATTGAGGATCCGGCCAGAAGGGTGCAACTGGTCGCCATAGCCGACCGTGGTCATAGTCAGCAGCGTCGTGTAGAAAGCGTCAAAGAGGGAGTAGCCCTCGATGAGCATGAAACCCGTCGTGCCGATGGCCAACACAGCCGCCAGCGCCAGGCCCACGAACACGAAGCGGCGCGCCAGCCTGGGCATGGAGTGAAACGGCGCGGTCACATCGTGTTCTTCCGGAAGATCAGGATATGTTGCCGCGGCAGGTTCTCCAAAGTCTTCTCCAGCTTGAGGCCTTCCGGCTCGATCTCGGCTTTAACCTCCGCCACGCTCATCTTGTGCGCGGGCAGGATGGGCACCCGCGGATCTTCCTTGCGGTATTCGAGCAGCACCATGCGTCCATCGGGGGCCAGCGCCGCGCGGATTTTGCGCAGCATTTTTTGCGGTTGGGAGAATTCGTGGTAGACATCCACCAGCAGCGCCAGATCGATGCGGCCGGCGGGCAGGTGCGGATCGTCTTCGGCGCCCAACACAGCTTCGTAGTTCGCCAGTTTGCGCTCGGCCATGTTGTGGCGCAACTGATCGAGCATGCCTTGTTGAATATCGACGGCGTAGACTTTGCCCTGGGGTCCGATGCGGGCGGCCAGGCGCCAGGTGAAGTAGCCCACGCCTGCGCCAATGTCGGCCACGGTCGCGCCCTTGGCAATGCCTATAGCATCCAGAGCGGCGTCGGGGGCCTCCTCGGCCTCGCGCTCGGGGCGCACCAGCCACGGCGCGCCGCCCATGCCCATGACGGGGGCAGTCTGGCGGCCGGTGACGGGATGCACGTCCTGACAGCACGCCAGCGTTTGGAAGGCCAGCAGGCAGGCTAACAGCGCGCGGGACATTTCTTACAGCATAGCGCGCAACGCGCTTCGCGCTTTATTGTTTCAGCGTGCGGATGTAGGCCACCAGGTCGGTCGCCTGCGCGTCGGTAACGGCTTGCGCCTTCATTTTGCCGTTGCCCGCGGTGATGTCTTTCTTCAGGTCCGCATCGGCCTTGGCCTGCACGTCCGCCGACCCCAGCGGCCGCATCTTCATGGCCGCCATGCCGGAACCATCGGGCTTGTGGCATCCTTTGCACTTGGCGTTGTAGACCGCCTTGCCATCGGCTGCCGCGCCAAAGGCTTGCACAGCGCCTAATGCCAGCAAAACCACACAAACAGGTAAGAATCTCATTTTCCAGCTCCTGGGAGTATTGTAACGTCAAATCGGCGGCGGCCCGGACAAAACTTGCCCCACGGACCGGTGCAGTGTGAGGAATGCCACACGCATTTGCGATTTCAATTGGTTACGCACCAGATGTATGGCAGTCATACATTAAATGTACTGCGCGCCGGTGTGGCAGTCTGACAGGTTGGGGCCAACCTGCTGATTCCACAACCGCGCCTGTGTGGCTTGAAACGTGCCATCTTAGTGGGCATGACGAGAGATTGGGAAGGTCATCTGGATCGATGGACGACAGCGGGACTGCTGGACGCGGATAGCGCCGGCCGTATCCGCGCCTGGGAAACCCTGCGATCACGCTCGCAGGGTTTGAGTTGGCCCGTTCGGATCGCGCTGGCGTTTGGGGCGATTCTGCTGGCTGCCGGCGTGTTGCTGTTCGTGTCCGCGCATTGGGACGAGCTATCGCCAGCGGGCCGCATGGCGCTGCTGGTCGCCACGGTAGCTGCCCTGCACGGCTCCGGCGCCGCGGTGGCGCGCCGCTTCGAAGGGCTTTCCGTGGCGCTGCATGCGGTGGGAAGCGTGGCCCTGGGCGGCGCCATCGCCCTGGCGGGACAGATCTTCAACTTGAACGAACACTGGCCCGCGGCCGTGTTGCTGTGGGCCATCGGCTGCGCGCTCGCGTGGCTGCTGCTCAAGCATTGGACGCAGGGCGCCATGTGCGCCGTACTGGTTCCCTGGTGGCTGGCCGGCGAGTGGGACACCCGCGTAGGGATCGAGAATATGCCCTCGATGTTGCCCGTTTGGGTGGGCATCTGCGCACTGAGCTTCGCATATCTGAGCGCGCGCCGTTCGGCGGCGGATGGACCGCTGCGCAAGGCTCTGACGTGGCTGGGCGGACTCGCATTGCTGCCGGCGGCGGCCGTCGTGGCGGCGAGCGGGTCATGGGATCGCGCGGCATCCCCGTGGGGATCGCACGCCTACTGGATCGCGTGGGCGGTGGCGCTGATTGCCCCGTTGCTGGTGGCGTTGGCGCTCGATGCGCGGCGGGCCGTTTGGAACGGTGCGGCCATTGCCTGGACCGTAGCGCTGGCCGCGACCGCCGGCGGGTCGCACGAGTCCCTGGTTACCTACACCTGGTGCGCGCTCGGCGCGGCGGGCCTGGCGGCGTGGGGCATCCTGGATGGGCGCGCCGAGCGGGTGAATCTGGGCGTCGCCGGCCTGGGGATCACCGTGCTGGTTTTCTATTTCTCGAGCGTGATGGACAAGTTGGGCCGCTCTGCCAGCCTGATGGGGCTCGGCCTTCTGTTTCTTGGCGGCGGCTGGGTGTTGGAACGGACGCGCCGGCGGCTGCTGACGCATATGTCGAAGGAGGCTATATGAAACCGGTTTATCGTGCTCTAGCGGTGGCTGTTTTGCAATGTTTGATCGTGCTGAGTGTGGCAGGCAAGTACGCCCTGGATCGCGAGCGGTTGCCGCGCGCTTGGGCCATGGCGGTCCCGTTCGATCCGAATCTGTTCGTGCGCGGACGCTATGTGAGCCTGCGCCTGCGTGTGGAGACGGCGCCGGGGGACGGAGTGATGGTCGGCTGGATACCCGCCCGGCTCTCCGCCGCGGGGGGCCGGCTGGTGGCCACGCCGGACCCCTCCGGCAGCGTGCACATCACACAGCAAATCGTCAGAACGGCGGCCGAGCCAAACGTCACCGATTGGGTTCTCGCCGACCCGGTGGCGTACTTCATTCCCGAACATGTTCCCGATCCTTCGCGCCGGGCTCCGGGCGAGGAACTTTGGGTCGAGGTAAGCGTGCCTGCAAAAGGAAGCCCGCGCCCGATTCGGCTGGGGGTGAAGAAGGATGGGGTCCTGACGCCGCTGGAGTTGCGCTAGGCAGCGTGGCGCACGCATTCTGCGTACCGTGTCGAGACTCGTCTCGACACCCTGGTGGGACACGGATAGCTCATCGGGGCCACGCATCGACACGAGCGCCGATTTCGGCACGCACGGGGCGTGAGCTACGGGGTTCACCTCAACTCGATGTGCGATACGGTAACGCCGCCGCTAGTCCACCCGGCAGTAGATGATGCCGTATCATGGACGTATGGCGGAATTGGTATTTGAGGTTGTCCAGGAGATCGACGGCGGCTATTGCGCCGAGTGCCTGACGGAGAACATCTTTACGCAAGGGGATACCTGGGAAGAATTGCGCAGGAACGTCATCGAGGCGACGAGCGCGTTCTTTTTTGACCGGGCGCGGCCCGAACTGGTCCGGCTTCACCTTGTCCGGGACGAAATCCTTTCTGTGGCATGAGGGTACCACGAGACGTCTCCGGCGCCCACCTTGCCGACATCCTATGCCGGCAATGGCAATACACGACCGTGCATCAGGTTGGTAGTCATATCGTCTTAGAAACCTCGGAGCCGTTCCATCAGCGGATTGTGGTTCCGAACCATAATCCACTTCGCATCGGCACGTTTGTCTCGATTCTGCGATCGGTCGCCCGGCATAAAGGCGTCTCACGGGACACGATTATCGCCACCTTGTAGAACCCCGCCGAGGTTTCGACAACTCGGTTAGCGATGTTTTGCGCCTCGTCGCGCGGAATTCACCGCAGTTTTTCCTCGACGCTGCGGATTTTATCCTCCATATGCTGTTCGCGGTCGGTGCGCGTGCCGAAACGCAGCGTGGAACTGATGCGGGGTGCGCCCATGGCGTGGACGACTTCGTGGCAGCGTTTGATGGCGGCGAACACGTCGTCCCATTCGCCTTCGATGTTGGTGCCATAGGCGTGCAGTTTGGTTTTGAGGCCGGCTTCGGCGAGCACCCGCTCGCATGCGGCGACCTCTTTGGATACGGATGTCCCGATGCCGATCGGGACCACGCAGAGATCTGCGATGACCTTCATGGGACCGCCTCCGGGCGGACAAACTCAGTCTAGCGCCGATGATGGGAGGGCCAAAGGCGAGGCTGCCACCAAGCCCTCTCGAGATCTGTCACGTTGATCGGCGAAAATGCCTAAACCAACCAAACCGCCTGTGCGCGCCAAGCGCGCCAAGACCGAAATACAGGAAGAATTCGCCGGGATCCGGCGGGAAGCGGAGGCCGCCCGCGAGTCGTCCGATCCGAAAACCGAGCAGGCCGCCCGGTTGCGCGCGGCAGAGGTCCGGCAAGCCGTCGAGGGCACTACGGTGGAAGGCGTGGTGCAGGGAATCGCCGGCCTGGGGCTGGAGATTTCCAAGGCGCTGGCGGACCTTTCCGGGAAGCTGGTGGAAGAGGTGGAGCAGCTTTCCGCGGTGCGCGAGGCGGTCAACCTGGAACGCGCCGAACTGGAGCGATTACACAAGATCGATGTGGCGGCAACGGCGCTCGACCAGATGGTGCAGGAGCACGTCCGCGAGAAAGAGCGGTTGGAGGCCGAAATCGCGGCGCAGCGGGCGGCTTGGGAGGAGGAATCCCGCGATGCCGAGCGCGAGCGCAAGGAGCAGGAAGAGAACCTGAAGAAGGCGCGTGCGCGGGAAATCGAAGAGTACGAATACAAGAAAAACCTGGAGCGCAAGAAGGCGCTGGACAAATACGAGGAAGATCAACGGCTGCAGGAGAAAAAGAACAAGGAGCGGCAGGAAACCCTCGAAAAGAGCTGGCAGCAGCGCGAAACCGCGCTGAAGGAGCAGGAGCAGGAACTGTTGCGGCTGCGCAAGGAAACGCAGGAATTTCCGGAGGCCGTGAAGACCGAATCCGAGAAGGCGGCGGTGCTGGCGGCCAAGGCGGCGGAGCAGAAATTCGAGCAGGAGATCCTGCTGCTGAAGAAGGAAGCCGAGACGGAGAAGCGGCTGGCGAGCCTCCAGGTGAAGACGCTGGAAGACACCATCGCGCGGCAGGCGTCGCAGATAGACGCGTTACAAAAGCAGATGGACGAGGCCAAGCAGCAGGTACAGGATATCGCGGTGAAGGCCATCGAAGGGGCGTCGGGGGCCAAGGCGCTGGCGCACATCAATCAGATTGCGATGGAGCAGGCCAAGCGTCCGCAGCAGTGAGCCGTGCTCGCTGCAAGCCTGATCGGATTCCCTCCGATAACCGATGGCTCCTCTTGTGGCATGGAGTCAAGCTTCGCCGGCGCGCCGGCTGGAAGCTCCGTAAGCTGCCAGGAATCGATGTTATGGAGCCACCCTCCGGGCTTGAACCGGAGACCTGCTGATTACGAATCAGCCGCTCTACCAACTGAGCTAGGGTGGCTCACGCTCTTGGAGTATAACAATTTGCGTCCGATTTTCGCAATCGAATGAACCGATCAGTCCGCTCAATGGCTGCGTATGGCTGGCAGCCATCCAACCTGCTTCCTCGCTTGGCTTCAATCGGGCCTCGCCCGCTCTCAGCATAATAAGCTTGTAGTTGCACAACATTATTTGCTTGTAATCATACAACATGATATGCTTGTATCCGCACGGCACAATAAGCTTGTAAAACCCCAACACGCCGTGCGAGGCCCATCATGCCCAACCCGAATGAAAGACTGGCCGAATCGCTCGCCCCGCTGCAGGACCTCCAGCGGAACGGGCGCCGCGTTTTCCGCTCGCGCGAGCTGAGCCGCACCCACCGGGAGCGCCTCCTTCGCAACGGCTTCCTGCGCGAAGTGATGAAGGGCTGGCTGATGTCTTCCAGCCCGAGCGCGCATGCGGGCGACAGCACACCCTGGTATGCGTCTTTTTGGGAATTCTGCGCAAACTATTGCCACGACCGGTTTGGCGACGCGTGGCATCTCTCCCCCGAGCAGTCGGTTCTGCTGCACGGGCAGAATACCGTAATCCCAACGCAGGTAGTGGTCTACAGCCGGGAGGGCACGAACCACACCACGAACCTGATCTTCGGCACATCCCTATATGACCTCAAACAACCGGAGATGCCGCCCGTGGCGGACGTGTCGGTCAAGGACGGGCTGAGGCTGTTCTCTCCCGCTGCCGCGCTGGTGAAGGTTCCGGAGTCTTTCTTCACCCGAAATCCCATCGAGACTCAGGTCGTGCTATCGGGCATTCGCGAAGCATCCGATGTGCTGCGCATTCTGCTCAACGGCGGCCACACGGCAAAAGCAGGGCAGATCGCCGGAGCGTTCCGCCGCATCGGACGCCCGCAGATCGCCGGCGAGATCGTGACGACGATGAAGTCCGCGGGATACGACGTGCGCGAAACCGATCCCTTCGCACCCAAACAGACATTTAGCGTTTTGCCCGCCGTCACGGCGCCCATTGTCGGGCGTATGCAGGCGATGTGGGAGTCCATGCGGGGCGCGATTGTCGAGATATTCCCGAAAGCGCCGGGCCTTCCGCGCAACAGGAGAGAGTATCTGCGCTTCGTGGACGATATGTACAAGAGCGACGCCTACCATTCGCTGTCGATCGAGGGGTACAGCGTCACGCCGGCGTTGATCGAGAGAGTGCAGCGGGGAGATTGGGACCCGGATCGTCACGACGACGACCGCCAGAGCCGTGACGCACTGGCGGCGCGCGGCTACTGGCAAGCCTATCGGAAAGTGAAACAAACTGTGGGCGAAGTGATTGCCGGCGGCCATGCCGGCGCCCTGGCGCGCTCCGCTCACAAGGAGTGGTACCGCGAATTGTTCCAGCCCTGTGTGGCGGCTGGCTTGATTAAGGCCGGGGCGCTAGCGGGCTACCGGAATGACGCGGTCTACCTGCGCACGTCGCGTTACGTGCCGCCGCGCTGGGAAGCGGTTCGGGATGCCATGCCGGCGCTTTTCGATCTGCTGGAGCGTGAACCCGAGCCCGGCGTCCGCGCCGTGCTGGGGCACTGGCTGTTCGGCTACATCCATCCCTACCCGGACGGCAATGGGAGAATGGCGCGTTTCTTGATGAACGCGATGCTGGCCTCGGGCGGCTATCCGTGGACGGTCATCCGGGTGGAGGGCCGTAACCGCTATCTGGCCGCGCTGGATCGCGCCAGCATCGACATTCAAATCGAGCCGTTCGCGAGATTCATCGCCGAACGGGTGCGGCGCGCGATGCGGACTGCGAAGGCGCGCGGATGAAGCGCGTCGTTTGCTTTGCTATCATCGCTGGGAGTCGATGATAGGCCCGGCCCCATTCACACCAGACGCACTCATTTCCCCTCCATCCGCTGGCAGCCGCCGAGCGAGGCTGGCCGAAGTTGCCGGGTTGTTCCTGCGGCTCGGCCTGACCGCGTTTGGCGGGCCCGCCGCTTACATCGCCATGCTGGAAGACGAAGTCGTCAGGCGGCGGCGCTGGATCACACGCGAGGACTTCCTCGACCGGCTGGGCGCCGCCAGCCTGATTCCGGGACCCACTTCGACCGAGGTGGTCATCTATCTCGGATACCTGCGGGCTGGCTGGCCGGGCTTGCTCCTGGCCGGAGTATGCTTCATCGTCCCGGCGGCCGTTATGGTGACGTGCCTCGCGTGGGCCTACGTCCGCTTCGGCGGCCTGCCGCAGGTGGGCAGGTTTCTCTACGGGCTGAAACCAGTGGTGATCGCGATCATTGCGCAGGCGCTGTGGAAACTTGGCCGGACGGCGGTAAAGACGCGATTCCTGGGCGTGGCCGGGATCGCGTGCATCGGCGCGGCCGTGGCTGGCGCCGCAGCGTTGATGGTCCTGGCAGGCGCCGGAGTGGCCGCGGCTCTGCGCGAATGGTGGAAGGCCGGCCGGCGGGGTCTGCGGCCGCTGGTTGTGCTGCTGCCGATCGCCGGCGCGGTCCTGGCGGCACGGTTCGCGCCATTAGTGGGAGCGGCCGCACAACCCAGGGCCGTCGGGCTGCGCGCTTTGTTCCTGTACTTCGTGAAAATCGGTTCGGTTCTCTACGGCAGCGGCTACGTGTTGCTGGCGTTTCTGCAGCAGGATCTGGTGGAGCACTGGCGCTGGCTAACTTCCAAACAATTGTTGGACGCGGTGGCGGTCGGCCAGATTACGCCCGGGCCCTTGTTCACCACCGCCACTTTCATCGGCTACGTTTTGAAGGGCGCACCGGGAGCCGTAGTGGCGACCATCGGCATCTTCCTTCCGGCTTTCGTTTTCTGTGCGGTCAGCGGACCGGTGGTCCCTTGGCTCCGCCGATCGCAGTTGGCTGGCGCTTTTCTGGATGGCGTGAATGTGGCGTCGCTGGCGCTCATGGCGGTGGTGACGTGGGAGTTGGCGCGCACCGCGCTGATCGACGTGTTCACCGTCGCCACGGCCCTGGCCTGCGTGGTGCTGCTGTTTCGCTATCGCGTGAATGCGGGCTGGCTCGCGCTGGGTGGCGCGCTGTGGGGACTGGCGCTGGCATGGAAGGGATGACCTGGAAATCGCTCAATCAAGCCGGCTATGAGTCGGCCTGCCGCGACGCACCCCATGTGGCGCCAGACGCTCACGTAGCCCCGCGCCCCCCATCGCCGCCACGCATGATCGCCTCCCGTACTCCGGCCAACGGCGCGCGCGTGTCGAACGCCACGCTGCCATCCGCCCCCCGGGCAACCCCCAGTTGCGTCCACAGATCGGGCAAATCGATCATCGCGGGCTGCGCGCGCATTTTGCGATACAGTTCCATCAAGGTCTTGCCGTCCGTCGCCTTGTCGCCCGTCTCGAGCGCGCGCTCCAACGGCCAATCCGCCTCAATGGTGCCGCCCGCGCGGTTGATGGCGCGTAAAGCGTCCTGCAGTCCCTGGGCATTTGCCGTATTCTTGCGGATCCCGATATCGGCCAGCAGGCAGAACAGCGCGCCGCCCCAATAGGTCCGTCCCCAGGTGTGCGTGTTGTCCAGACCTTGGTCGCCTTCCTCGGGCAAGCCCTGATGCATATCCCGCAGCATGTCGCCCCACACTTGCGCGGCGGTCAGATTGCCGATCTGAACCCGCGCTATGGGCTCTACGTAGGTAGCGGTGCCTTCTTCGATCCAATGATGGCGGCGCGCCACCGAAGGAAATGCGAAGTGCACCATTTCATGCGTCAGCATCCAGTCGTCGTTCAGATCGTCGGCCGTCGTGCGGCTGCCCACCGAGATGCGGCACCAGGCGCCGTCATCGCCGTAGCTGGTGCCGTGCGAGATGCCCCGGCTCCCTGCCGCGAAGATCCGTACGCGGGCGCGCGGCACGGGAAACCGTCCGTAATAAGCGCTCACCGCGCGCGCCGCCTGGCTCACCCAACCGAGTAGAGCCGCTTGGGGCAAATCGAAATGGTCCGATTCGAACGAGACGTCGATCTCCGCCCCGCCCTCTTTCAACTTGGTTGCGGTAGCGGCCGGCTTCGTTTGAGAGTTGGCCACCCGAGCCAGCGCCGGCCCCGTAGCCAGGCCCAGCAAGTATCGCAGTGTCCAACGCCGGCTCATCCTGGTCATTTTCAGTTTGACGCTCGGGCGCAGGTTTTGTTTACAAACCCGAGAATCCGTGCGGCCTCCGGCTATCGTATACTCTAAGGAACCCGCACGGGGTGCGTCTGCTGCCTTGCCGCGGGCATCCGAGAATTCCGAGGGATTCGGGAATAACCGACAAAGGAAGGGGTATACAAGATCATGAAAGTTTCCAAAGGCTCTTTAGTACTGACCGCGGCGTTCACCGGCCTGCTGGGTGGCACGATGACACGCCTAAACGCAAGCACCGTCTCCTCCAGCTCCGCCGGCCAAAGCATGGCTGGACAGTCCTCCGGGACCATCTGGCAGGCGACTAAGGAAAAGCATGCCTGCAAGGGGCAAAACTCCTGCAAAGGCAAGGGCGGCTGCAAGACCAGCGACAACGGCTGCAAGGGCAAGAATTCTTGCAAGGGCAAGGGCGGCTGCGCCACCGACGGTTCCATGAAGAAGAAGACCACCTAGTCGGGCTTAGTGTCGTGGCGCACGCACTCGTGCGTGCGCCACAGCTTTATCGCAAACAAGTGCCTGCAAATCGATTCAACGGGTTCACCGATTACGGTATCGGTGTGGGTCTCCGCATCCCTCACTACCGGCACATCCTGGAGAAAAAGCCGGTGGTGAGCTGGTTCGAGATCATCTCCGAAAACTATATGGTGGATGGCGGCCGGCCGCTGGCCATCCTGGACCAAATACTGGAACAATACCGGGTTGTGCAGCATGGCGTGTCGATGTACTTCGGCTCGGCGGAGCCGCACAATCGCGATCACCTGCGCCGTTTGAAGGACTTGGTCAAGCGCACCAAAACTCCCTGGGTCACCGACCATCTCTGCTGGGGCAGCGTGGACGGCCGGTACACGCATGACCTGCTCCCGATGCCATACACGTTCGAAGCCGCCAAACTCACGGCGCGCAAGGTCCGCGAAGCGCGCTCCTTTCTGGAAGTGCCCATCGCCGTCGAGAACGTCAGCAGTTATGCCGAGTTCCACGAATCGGAAATGACCGAATGGGAGTTTCTCAACGAAGTCGTGGAGCGCGCCGACTGTGGCATCCTGCTGGACGTGAACAACATCTACGTCTCGTCCCGCAACCACAGCTTCGATCCCTATGATTATCTGAACAGCGTGCCCGCCGAACGCGTGGCGCAAATCCACATTGCGGGCCACTCCAAGTTCACGAAATATATCCTGGATACGCACGACCATCCGGTGATCGATCCCGTGTGGAAGCTCTACCAGCATGCCCTTCGCCGCGTGGGGCCGACCGCCACCGTGCTCGAGTGGGACGACCGCATTCCATCGTTCGAAGAAGTGCATGCCGAGGCGCGCAAAGCCGAAAAGTACTTCGCCGCGCCCGCGGCAATGCCCGAACCCATGCCGGTGGCGCCGTGAGCCTGCTCGCGCTACAAAGACGCATGGCGGCCGCCTTGATGCGCCCGTTGGTCGCGGGCGGCCACGTCGATCCCCAAGCGCCGGTAGACTACATCAAGCCGAACGACCGCCTCACATCGCTCGAGCGCCTGGAGATCTACAGCCGCAGCTATTGGTATCGCCTGCTGGATTCGCTCTACGAGGATTTCCCCGGCTTGCGCGCCATACTCGGCCAGCGCGCATTTGAGCGCTTGGCGAACGCGTATCTGACGGAGCGGCCTTCGGCATCCTGGACGCTGCGGAACCTGGGGTCGCGCCTGGAAGAATGGCTGCGCCGGAACCCCACGTTCGCGGGCGGCCGATTGGCCCTGGCGCTGGACATGATTTGCCTGGAGTGGGCGCATATCGAAGCCTTCGACGGGAAAGAAGAAACGGTGCTCGGTCCGGAGGACCTTCTGGAGCTGGGACCTGGCTTGCGCATCGGTCTGCAACCCCATATCCGGCTGATCGAGCTGCGCTATCCGGTTGACAACTTGCGCGTGAAGGTGAATGCGGCATCCGAAGAGCATGGCACGGCCAGCAACGCGGTGCTCAGACGCAAGGCCGGGGGCCTGGTGCGGCGCATCCACCGCATGCCGCCCGAGCACATCTTTTTGGCAGTGCATCGCCTGGATTTCATGGTCTACTACCGCCGGCTGGACGCCGATGAGTTCCGCCTGTTGGCCGCGCTGGGTAAGGCTGTGCCGGTGGGCAAAGCCATGGAGGCGGCCCTGGAGGACAGTCCGGTTCCGGTCGAGGATCTGCGCCGGCGCGTGGAAACCTGGTTTGCCGCATGGGCGGAAATGGGCTGGTTGTGCCGGCGCTCCTGATCAAACTCTACAAACTGCTGATCGCGGCAGCCTCTAGCTTGCAATCCCCATTCTTGCTGCTGGTGCGCCTCTACTGGGGATTCCAAATGACGCAAACCGGTTGGGGCAAGTTGCACAACCTGGCGAAAGTCGCCGAATTCTTCACCAGTCTCGGCATACCGCTGCCCGGCGTAATTGCGCCGTTAATTGTGGGCCTGGAGTTCTTGGGTGGCATCCTGATCATGCTGGGGCTGGGTTCGCGGCTGGTAGCGCTGCTGCTTACCTGTGACATGCTGGCGGCGTTCGTCGCGGCGGATCGGGAGGCGCTGTTCTCGATCTTTTCGGACACGGATAAATTCTACGCGGCAGCTCCGTACACATTTCTGGTTGCGTTCTTGATCGTGTTGATCTCCGGACCCGGCCGCTTTTCCCTGGATGCGCTGCTGACCAAGCGCCTGTCCGGCGCAGCGGTCTAGTTGGCGGGCGGAAGCGCCTGCCCCACGACTATTCCAGTAAATGCGCGTACTCCGCCGGGTCCAGCCCGAACCGCTCCATCTGCCGCGGCAGGTCGGAGCGAACAGCCTCCGGCGTATTTGCCACCCAGGCCGCGATCACGGTTTCCACGCCCACCCGGCTCTTGCCGTCGTCCTCGGCCAGTCCCTCGGCGCTCCCGCGGAGCTGCGCCTCGGCTGCCTCTCGCACCGGGCGCGGTGTTTGCGCCAGTATTTGTTGCAGCAAATCTTCGGCGGCGTCGTTCCAGTTCATTTTCGCTATAGTAACAGGCAGGCCCCCACCGTGGGCCGGCTTTGCGAAGATGCTGCGCAACCCCAATCTGATCCCGCTCTCGCACCAGCACCACAACGCGCTCGCCATGTGCGTGCTGACCCGCCGCTCGCTGCGCGCGGACGCCTCCCCGGCCAATGTATGCAAGCTGGCGCGGCGCGCCATCGATCGCTACGAGCTGGAGCTGGTGAACCACTTTGAAATCGAGGAGCAAATCCTGTTCCCGGCCGTCGAAAATGCCCTGGGCAAGCACCCCCTGGTGCCTAGCCTGGTCGCGCAGCATCGCCAGGTGGAAGATCTCATCGCACAATTACGTTCCGCTCCGAGCGAAGCGTTGTTGGAACGGCTGTGCGTCCTGCTCGCGGAGCACATCCGGCGCGAGGAGCGGGACCTCTTCCACGAGGTCCAATCGCGGCTGCCGGAACCAGCGCTCCGGGAACTGGGTGCGGCCATCGAGGCCAAAGCCGTACGGATTTGTCTTTGATTATCTGCCGTGCCCGGCTCTACCTTCGAGTGCACACCATAAAGAGTCGAAGTCCTAGTACCGGTAGATCGCTTCTTGCGGCCGGACAGGGGTCAAAATCGGGGTAAGCAGCGATTTGCCGTGTTAACCTGGGAAGCAGTCAACGACCAAGGAAACAGCCAAGGCTACGGATATGTTCAACTTTCGGTGCGCTGCGGAAGCTGCAGTAGGCGCCATTCTATTCCTCGCCGTACCCTCTTTTTCGCAACCACCTAGCGGCTGGCCCTTCGCCGGCAACGATCTCAATAACAGCCGTTGGGCCTCCGCGGAAACAACGCTCAATACTCAAAACGTGAGCGGCTTGACCGTAAAGTGGCAGTTTACGACACAAAACGACGTCTCGGCGACGCCGTCGGTTGATACGACGGGAGGTTATGTCTATTTTCCCGATTGGTCCGGAAACTTGTACAAATTGAACGCGGCCACCGGCGCTACGGTTTGGACGCACAAAATGACCGATTATGGTTTGAGTTCGGGGGTGATGTCGCGCACCACACCCACGCTCTACGGCGCCAAGGTGATCATCGGTGCGAGCGCCTCGCTGGGGAAGCCAGGTCCATATGGCTCGTATCTCTTGGGTTTGAGCGCCAGCGACGGCAGTCTGTTATGGATGACCTTGCTCGATCCCGACCTGAATTCTCTCGAAACCGGTTCCCCAATTATTTACGATGGAATCGCGTACGTGGGAGTATCCTCCACCGAAGAGTTTACGACCAACCCGACGTTCCGCGGAAGTCTCGCCGCGGTTTCGCTGGCGAACGGTCAGATCCTCTGGCAGACCTACTTCGTGCCGAGCTCGTACACCGGCGCGCCGGTGTGGTCCAGCACACCCGTGATCGATGTCGCGCGCAGCCAGATTTATGTGACGACGGGCAACAATTATCTGGTCCCTCCGTTAGTTGAAGCGTGTGAGCAGGCCGCTGTAGGAAACGCGGCGATCCAGGCGTGCCAGGCGCCGAATAATTATGAGGATTCGATTGTCGCGTTGGATCTCGCCACCGGAAACGTGAAGTGGGGACACAAGTGCTCGGTCGACGACGCGTGGATCACCGCGTGCAACCAGGATGGATCGGCGTGCCCCGATCCCGCCGGAGACGATTATGATTTCGGGGCCGGCGCAAACCTTTTCAAGGCGACCATTGGCGGCGTTGCGATTCCGTTGATCGGAGCGGGTCAAAAGAGCGGTGTCTATTGGGCCGTTTCGACGACGGCCGGAGCACTAGTGTGGCACACTCTTGTTGGGCCGGGAGGGAAAGTCGGCGGAATGGAGTGGGGTACGTCATCCGACAACCAGCGCATCTACGTCGCGCTCAGCAACACCCGCGAGTTGACCTACACACTGCATCCGTCGGGAACCTCTTGGAACGGAGCTTCCTGGGCCGCCCTGAACCCCGCCACGGGAGCGATCCTCTGGCAAGTGCCGGATCCCGGTTTTAGCGCGGTTCACCCCACCGACCACGCCATGGCGCTGGCTCCTACCACCGTGGCGAATGGAGTCGTATATGTCGCCTCCATGTCGGGTTACATGTACGCGTTGGACGCGGCTACCGGCGCGACTTTGTGGTCGTTTAAAGCGCCCGGTTCAGTGAACGCAGCGCCGGCGATTGTAGACGGCGTGCTGTACTGGGGTACCGGGTACCACAACTTCCCCGCCTCGGCTCCGCTCGGAACCGCAAGCAACACGTTCTACGCGTTCTCTCTGCCGGCGAGTAACGCGAAGGTCCATTAGGCAAGGCCTCCCCTGGGTCTGGCCCCGTGATTGGCGGGATGCGGGGGGTTTGAAGGCGGAATGGCCGGCGCCCGGCGGCGCGCCATCCCCGGATCGCCTTCTCAGCGCCGTTTCTCCAGCTCCGCGGCAGTCTGGTTATCCGCCGCGGCCCCTTTTTCGTCGCCCAAGTGCTGCCGCGCGATGGCGCGGTTGCGGTAGGCGTTCGCATAATCCGGGCGGAGACGAATCGCGCTGGAGAACTCCACGATCGCATTGGCGAAACTCTGCAAGCGCAAGTACACATAGCCTCTCGCGTTGTAAGAAAGGGCGCGCTCCGGGTCCAGCTCGATGGCGCGGTTGAGCGACCGTAAAGCCCCCCAGAAATCGTTGCGGCCAGCCTGTTCCTGCCCCAGTTTGTAGTAGTAACCCGCGCCGGCATTCGCGGGAACGGCTGCATCCGCCTGGGGCGGCGTGGCTTTAGGCGCGGCGGCTGGAGGCGCAGCCGGAAGGTCCAACCCACAGGCCGCGCCGAGCCACTTGAGGGTGGCTGTGGAACTCACCTTCATGGTGCGGGCGCCATCCGCCGCGAACCAACTCGAAGAGACCTTCGCATTTTCCTGATCCATGGCTTCGATCAGGACCGTTCCGCCTCCGTGTGCCGCGCCCGTACCGCAATCCACGCGAATCTCCTGCCTTTTGCGAGAAGCGTTGGTTACCATCTGCCGGCAGCCTTGCCCGCCGCCGCCAAACGTGAGCATGAGCGGTTGGAGCAGCTCTTTCTCATCCAGGCAGCTTTTCTTGACGCTGATCCGGGGTCCCTCGGCAGCTTTTTCCCTGGCCTTCGCATCGATCCTGGCCCGCTCCTCGGGCGTCAGTTTGGCGGCCACATCGGGCGGTATCGGCGGCAGGCCGCTGGTCCGGACGATCAACGTAATTTGCCAGAGACCGGGTTTGATATCCAGCGGCTCGATGGCGTCGGCGGACCATGCGGGTGCGATTGCGCACCCGATTGCGAGAGTGATTGCGAACGAGGCGATCCCCAGCAAGGACTGTCTGATCACGTCGGCTTCCTATGTGCTTGCCTTTCAGGATACATCACCGCTCGCGCGCCTGTAGGCTGCCGGATGGGCTAAGGCGCCCGCCGACCTGCTAAAATCGGAGAAATGGCAAAACAAAAGCAACCCAAGGAGCCCATGCCACCCCTGAGTGTCTGGGCGGGACCGGTGGCCCTGGGCTGGTTGGTGCCCGGCGGGGGTCATTTTCTCCTCAAGCGCCATGGCCGGGCCGTGCTGTTATTGGTCTCCATCACGCTGATGTATCTTTGCGGTCTGATGATGCGCGGGGCGATGTTTCAGCCGCAAAACGGCGACCTGCTGACCATCCTGATCAACACAGGCGGTTTCATCGGCGACCTGGCATCCGGGATCCTGTATCTGCTCACGGTGTGGTTGGGCTACAATCAGCCCGACATGGCTGGGATGGTACACGATTACGGCACCAAATTCCTGGTCACGGCGGGCTTGCTCAACATTCTAGCCATGGTGGACGCTTTCGAAATCGCGGCGGGGAGGAAGAGCTGATGTTCAAGATGAATCTCTCCCATTTCGAAGCGTCGCTGCTCTTCGCGTTGTTCACCTCCATCGTCATGGGTGTGGTCACCAAGCGCGACGACCATGGACGGCTGCGCTACGGGATATACGTGTTCGGCTGCTTCGTGGCCGCGCTGTTCGGCATCGGCTGGCTGATGCATTTCGGCCACGGATAGGTAGGGCAGGCGCTTTCGCCTGCCTCGTTCAATCGTAGAAATTGCGCTCCCAGGCGTGCCGCCGCAGCACCGCCAGTGTCTCTTGCGGCAGCGCACCCTGGTCGGGCACGGCGCAGTTGGCCTCCGCGTTCCGCAGGCTGCGCATTCCCGGAATCACCGTGGATACCGCCGGATGCGAAAGACAGAAGCGCAGCGCTATCTCGGGCAAGCGCGCGGCGTCCACGCCGAGATCCCGCAGCAAGCTCTCCACGTGCTCCCGTACTTGCTTCTTGCGGTCCCCCCGGAAATAGCCCACGCGGAAGTCGCCCGGCGCGAAGCGCGTATTCTCGTCGATCTTGCCGGTCAGGCTGCCTTCATCCAGCGGCACGCGCGCGATTACCCCGATATCGCGCGCCATCGCCAGCGGAAACAAGCTTCGCTCCGGGCTCTGGTCGAAAATGTTGTAGATCACCTGCACCGTATCGATCAAGCCCGTCTCGACGATTTCGAGCGCCGAATCCGGCTGATGGTCGTTGATCGAAACTCCCACCGCGCGCACCTTGCCGGAACGCTGCAACTCCTCGAACGCGCGCCGCCACTCGTCGCGCTCGATCCACTCCGGATTCCACACGTGCAGTTGCAGCAGATCGATGGTATCCACACCCAGATGCTTGAGGCTGCGTTCGGCCGAGCGCAGGATGTAATCGTACGGAAACACCTGCTCGATGCCGATGCCGGGCCGCGCCGGCCACAATTGATTCTTCGGCGGAACCTTAGTGGCCACGTAGATGCGGTGGCCGGCCTCCCGGACTACTCGTCCCACCAATTGCTCGCTGTGCCCCGCGCCATACGCCAGCGCCGTATCGATGAAGTTCAAGCCCAACTCGATGGCGCGCCGCAGCGCCGCCAGCGATTCGTCATCGGTCCCGCCCAGCCACTGGGTTCCGCCGATGCCCCAGGCGCCGTACCCCATCTCGCTGATTTCGAAGTTGGTTCTTCCCAGTTTGCGATATTTCATGAAACCTCATTGTAAATCCGGTAGTGGGTCAATTTGGGGTTTTGTGGGGCGGGCAATCCTGCCCGCAGCCGGCTTTCAGCCGGCTCTGGCCGCCTAAAAAGCGAAGTACCCGATGCCCGGGGCCATACGGGAGAGGAACTGGGGTAGGGCGGCGGTGTGGCAAACTGGTGGAGGCTGGGTGGTGGAAGTAGGCCGAACCGCCAGTGGTGCTGTTAAACCCGTTGAAAAGCATGGTCCCAAGTTCCGCGCGCCATATTTTGGTTACAGTCTGCGGCAGCACCTCAGACTGATTCCATTCAAAAGAGTGCTTTGATTTGCGCGACTTGGCCATCGCCTGAGCCGAAAGGATGAGAAGCATGTCTCAGACGAGCAAGCCAAAATCCAAGAGGCGTACCGCGAACAAGACGGCGGTGGGCCAAGGTAAACGGGGCCGCAAAGGGAAAGGGATGTGCTTTGCAGATCGACCCATACTGGAACCGAATGCAGCTGGAATTGATATCGGTGCGAGGGAAATCTTTGTGGCCGTGCCACCGGACCGGGATGCAGACCCGGTGCGCATATTCTCAACCTTCACCGAAGATTTGGAGAGAATGGCGGAGTGGTTGGTGAGTTGTGGGATCACCACGGTAGCCATGGAATCGACGGGGGTGTATTGGATCCCGCCCTATGACGTGCTGGAACGACATGGGCTGAAACCGTGTTTGGTGGATGCGCGGGGGATGAAGAACGTACCAGGGCGACGAACCGACTGGCACGAATGCCAATGGATACAGTTCCTGCACTCGGTGGGGCTGCTGCGTGCGGCATTTCGACCGGAAGGGCCAGTGTGTGCCGTGCGATCGTTGATGCGGCATCGCGGCGAGTTGGTAGCCATGACCAGCCAGCATGTGCAGCACATGCACAAAGCGCTGACGCAAATGAATGTGCAACTCCAGCATGTGATCAGCGACATCACGGGCCTGACCGGATTGTCCATAGTAGACGCCATCCTGGAAGGGGAGCGGGACCCGGCGGTCTTGGCCAAGCTGCGAGATCCACGCATCAAGGCCAGCCCGGAGACCATCCAGAAGTCGTTGCAGGGCAACTGGCGGGTCGAGCATCTGTTTACGCTGCGGCAGTCGCGGAAAAGCTATACGCATTACCAACAGCAGATAATAGCCTGCGATGCAGAAATCGAAAAACTGCTGGTGGCTTTCGCGCCGCGGGTGGACCCCGCCGAACGGCCGTTGCCGGCGAGCCGCAAACGACAGCGGAAGGGACGCAAAGAGCGTACGACCAACCCCCGCACGGGATTCGATCTGCGCACCGAGTCGTACAAGCTGTTCGGGGTGGACTTGACGCAGATTCCTGGACTGCTGGTGATGGTGTTGACCTTGTTCAGCGAAGTGGGCAGGGACATGTCGCGCTGGCCTACCGCGGCGCATTTTGTGTCTTGGCTGGGGTTGTGCCCCGACAATGACATCAGCGGTGGGCGGGTGCTGTGGAAGGGGGTGCGTCACGTAAAGAACCGCGCGGGGCAACTGTTTCGCCTAGCGGCCCATTCTCTGCATCACGAGGAAAGCGAGTTGGGCGACTATCTGCGTCGTATGAAAGCCAAACTCGGGCCGGAAGCTGCGACCACGGCCACGGCCCACAAAATTGCGATCATCTTCTACACGATGGTGAAGAAGCAGGTCGAATACGACGCCACCTTGTGGTCCCAAAGAAACACGGAGCGCGAGAGGCGCTTTGAGGCAAAACTTAGGAGGCAGGCAGAACGGCGCGGCTACCGCCTCGTACCGATGGATGAAAACGCTGCCGCCTAAACCATTGACGCAACAGGTTTGGAGGGGGAGTTCCTAAAAAGGCGGCTGCGGGCAGGATTGCCCGCCCCACAAGCAAGCTGACCCACTACGGTAAATCCGCATAGCGGGCGCATGGCCATGCGGATTGATGGCCAGTGAGACTCCCCGTGTTGGCACTTTCTGACAACTCAGCGGGACGATCAGGTGTTGCTTAGGATGCCGCACGGCTTGGGAGTATAGCCCGGGAAGACCTTACTGAGATCGCGATTTCCGAGCTGGCCTTGAACCATTTCTCCCAACACATCGCGGAAATCGGTGGTGAGGGCGAGATCGCGCTTTTCGTAGAGTTGCTCCGGCGCCAGGCCGGGCCATTTGCCGAACACCCGGCCTCCGCGCACGGCGCCGCCCATCACGAACATGCAATTCGCGTGGCCGTGATCGGTGCCGCGGTCGCCGTTTTCGCGCGCGGTGCGGCCAAACTCCGACATCGTAACCACGGCGACGTCCTGCCTGCGGTCGCCCAAGTCCAGCCAGAAGGCGGCCAGCGCCTGGCCGAAGTCGGCGAGCCGCGTGGCCAGTTGGCCCTGTGAGGCGCGCGGGCCCACCTCGTTGACGTGATGATCCCAGCCGCCCACGTCGGCGAAGGCCATCTCCACGCCTACGTCGGCCTTGATCAGTTGTGCGATCTGGCGCAGGCAGTCGCCAAAGCGGCCTTTGGGATAATTGGCGCCGGCGGCCGGCTCGTAACGCCGCTTCTGAATGGACTGGAGCAGGGACACAGCTTCGAATGTTTCGCGTCCGGCGGCTTGCAGGAGCGGATCCCGGCTATCGGCATAGAGCGCCTGAAATGCGCCGGACGCGTCCGCGTTGCGGACCTGGAAGTCGCTCAGGTTCTGTACGGCGACCGCGGGATTCGAGCCGCGCATGGCGCGCGGCAAAACGTTGCCCATGGCCACGGCGCGCACCGCGGAGACGTGCGCGGCGGGCTCGGCGCGCGGCAGGGCGCGGTTCATCCATCCGTCGGGAGTGGCTTTCACACCGGGGGTGGCCGATTCCATGAAATCCTGCGCATCGAAGTGCGAGCGGGACGGATCGGGAGATCCGGCGGCGTGTACGATGGCCAGGCGCCCATCGTCCCAGATGGGCTTGAGCGGAGCGAGCGCGGGGTGCAGGCCGAAGAAGCCATCCAGGTCGATGGCGGCGTCCTCGCGCTGGTCCGATTTTCGCGAAGGGCGCGGCACGGCGATAGTGGGCCGCATTTCGTAGTAGCGTGGTTCGGCGTGCGGCACTACGATGTTGAGACCGTCGGCGGCCCCGCGCTGGAAGATGGCGACCAGGATCTTCTTGCGCGGCGAGGGAGCGTCGGCGGCATACAATGCGCGCTCGAGCCACAGCGGCGCCGTGCCGGCCCCCACCATCGCCAACGCCGAGTTACGAAGGAAGAATCTGCGCGTGCTCATAATCGTTGCCTTTAGACAGGCTGCAGACAGGCCGGGAGGCCTGTCCTGCTTCATCTATTCTGGAAGTCCGGGGATCCCAGCGCGACGCCTTGCGAAAACTGGGCGCTATCCACTTTGACTCCGGGCACCTTGTTGTTCACCAGCGCGACGCTGAAGTTCATGCGCGCCAGCAGGCCGGCCGAGTTCAACCAGTCCCGCCCGGAGTTCGAGTAACCGGTCGGCTCGAGCTTGCGATAGAGCGGCTCCCCGAGCTGGTTCAACTGGTTGTCGAGGCCGGAGGTGAAGTCCAGGTCGGCGTTGAGGGCGCGCAAAGAGCTGGCCACCATTTCGAGCGGCGACTTCATCTTGGAACGGTACGCGCCGCGCGACCAGAACTCCGGCGAATCGAACATGGTCTTCAGCACCGCGCGCAGGTCGCCATCTTTCCTCAGAAATGTGTCAGCCATGCGGTTCACCAGCGTTTGGGGCGGATCGTCGGCCACGAAACGCTGGGCCAGTTGGCGCGAGATGAAGCGCGCCGTGGAAGGATGATGCGCGAGCAGGTGCAGCACCCTGAAGCCATCGCCGATACCGCCGCCGGCCGGAATGCGAACCCCCAGGACCGTCTTTTCACCCTCGTCGTGCATCTTGGGATTGAACTCGAATTCGGCCAGGCGCTGCGGCTGTTTTATGGACCACCCGGTAAAGCAGCGGGCTACTTCGGTGACGTCCTTTTGAGTATAGCCGCCGTCCACGCCCAGCGTGTGCAATTCCAGCAATTCGCGTCCATAATTCTCATTCAGCCCGAGCTTGCGCCGTTGGGCCGCGGGCGATTGTGGGCTGGCGGACTCCCAATTGTCGAGATAGAACAGCATGGCGGGACTCTGCGCGGTGGCGCGCAACAGATCCTCGAACTTGCCGAGGACGTGCGGGCGAATGGCGTCGCGTTCATATGCCGTGACCAGATAACGATCCGCGCCCTTCTCGACAAAGACGTTGAAATGGTTATACCAGAAGTCCGCGAGCACCTCTTCCAATTCGCGGTTGCTGTAGACCGCGCGAAAGAGTTTGGCTGCCATGAGGTCTTGCGCCACCACGGACTGGGGTCCATTGGCGCTTTGAATGCGGCGGCGCAACCCGGGCGGCGCGGCCGCGAAGAGCTGCAGGCGCATGCCCTGTCCCATGCTTTCCAGCAACTGGTCCTGACGGTCTGGCGGGAAGGAGGCGAATAAATCGAGCTTCTGTTGCGGGGCGCCCGTGCGCAGTACGCGAAGCTGCTCGGGCGCGAGAAGCGCCGCCAGTTCGGGTGCGCGGGGTTTGGAGCCATCCTCGTCCTTTTTGCCTTCCAAGCGGGCCACCAGGCGGTCGACCATCATGCGCTTGTCGGGATCGTCGGGAAACGGAAGCTTGCCTGCCACCATTTGCTTTACTTGCTGACGCGAAGGGTAGTTTTGGAGCATCTTCGCCGTGCTCATGTTGAGCGTGTCGAGCGGGCGCAGCTTGGCTGCCAGCGAGGGGTTCTCGGGGATGCGTTCGGGATGGAGCTGCAGATCGATCCATTTCTTGAGCCCCAGCGACCGGACCTGCTGAACATCTCCCGGCCGCGCGCCGAAAGAGAGGCGGTTTAGCGCGTGCTCGACCTTTTGGTCCCTCGAGATGGGCTGGCGAAAGAGCGCGGCGTTTTGGACGGATGCTTCAGTGCTCTTCCTGGCGTAGACCGAAATTCCGGTCAAGAGGCAGATACTCAGGCCAACAAGCGCAAACGAAAACTCTTTATTGAATACCACTGTATATATAAACGCAGTTCGAGGGCGGGAAGTTGCGGTGTTAACCTTCGGCGGTACGCCCGGGTGGGCGCGCTTTGGCTGCCGCTGCCTACTCGTACCGAATAGCATCAAGTGGGTTGACACCGGCCGCTCGCCGCGCCGGAATCCAACAGGCCAAAGCCGACACCGCGACCAGCACCGCGGCCGCGACGGCGAACGCCACGGGATCGTGCGGACTCACTGCGAACAGCAGGCTGGATACATAGCTCCCGATGGCCACAGCCGCTAAGGCGCCCGCCGCAAGTCCGGCGAACACGGGCATCATGCCTTGGCGCAGCACCAGCCGGAGCACCCTTGCTTGCCCCGCTCCGAGCGCCATGCGAACGCCGATTTCCGCGCGGCGCCGCGCCACCGCATACGAGACCACGCCATAGGTTCCGAACGCCGCCAGAGCCAGCGCGGCGATGGCGAACAAAAGCACCAGCGTCATCTGGAATCGCCGCCGCGCCACGGATGCGGACATCAACTGATCGAGCGTCCGCTCTTCGGGTACGGGAACGTCGGCATCCGCGCTCCAAACCACCGCGCGCAGGGCCGCGGCGATGGATTTCGGATTCATCGCGGTGCGCACCAGAATTGAAGACGAATTTTGCGGGCGCTGCCACAGCGGGATGTAGAGCATGTCGACCGGATTTTGATCGAGGCTGGTGCTGCGCGCGTCGCCCACCACGCCGACGACTTCGAGAACGCGGGTCATATCGAGCAGTTTGCGGCCCACCGCGCCGGTATTCGGCCAGAGTTTGCGGGCCAGGCTTTGAGAGATGATGGCGGCCTGGTGGTTGCGGTCCGAAGGCTCGAAATCGCGTCCGGAGCGCAGCGGGATGCGCAGAGTCCGGAAATAACCGGGGCTGATGAAGCGGAGATTGGGGTTCGGGAGTTGCGACTCGCGGCGCGCATCGTTTTCGGGTCTAACGACATCGATCCAGCTTTCACCCTGCAAAGGCAAGTAGGAGGTAATGGCCGCCGATTCGACGCCGGGCAGGGCCCGCGCTTGATCGAGTACGGTTTCAAAGAAGCGGCTCACGTCTGCGTCCTTCGCATACTTCGCGCCGGGTAGGGCGACATTGACGGCAAGCACGCGTTCGATATCGAAGCCCCTGGGGATGGTCGTCAAGCGGACGAAACTCGAGAGGAACAAGCCTGCCGTAACGAGCAGCGCCGCGCACAAGCCCACTTCGAGAGCCACCAGCAGGTTTCGCAAACGCAATCCGGTTGGCCCGCCGGCGTTGGCGTAGCTGGTGGATTTCAGCGTCTCGTATGGCGCGCCGCTGGACGCGCTGCGCAGAGCCGGCAGAATGCCGGACAGCAACGCGGTCGCCGCCGAAATGCCTAGCGCAAATACAAGCACGCGGCCATCGATGGAAACGTCGCCCAGCCGCGGCAAGTCGATGGGCGCGGCGGCCAGCAGCCATTGCAGTCCCCAAAAAGCGATGACCACACCCAAGCCGCCTCCCAGCGCGGCGAGTACGCCTGTTTCCGCCAGCGAGTGCCGCGCAAGCTGCCACCGGTTCGCTCCGAGCGCGGTGCGAATGGCGGCCTCGCGGGCCCGTCCGGCGGCGCGCGAGAGGGAGAGGTTCGCCAGGTTGACGCAGAGCACCAGCAGCACCGCGCCGACGGCTGACATCAGCACAATCAGGCTCTGCCGCACATCCCCGGTCAACTTTTGTTGCAGCGGCGTAATGGCGGGAACGATGTGCCAGGATTCGCCGCCGATTTGCGCATCGATGGCGGCTTCGGCGGCCGTGAGTTCGGCGCGCGCGCGTTCGATCGAGACGTCCGGACGCAGGCGCGCAATGGCAGCGTAATTCAGATCGCCGATGTGGGGCACGATCTCGTCTGGCTCATACGCCAGCGGCCGGAACATCTGCATGCGTCCATTCAGGCGCTTGCCAAGATTCTCCGGCTGCTTCGGGAATTCGAAATCGGGCGGCAAGACTCCGACAACGGTGTACGGCGTGCCGCCCAGGGAGATTTTGCGCCCCACGATCGAGGGATCGCCGCCGAACCTGCGCCGCCAGATGGAATCGGCCAGAACCACCACCTGGTGCTGGCCGAAATGGTCTTCTTGCTCGAGAAAAGAGCGGCCGAGACGCGGTTGCACGCCCAGCACGTCGAAGAAATTCGCCGAAACCTGCGCCCCCGGAATTAACTCGGGACGGCCGTCTCCGATGAGGCTCATCGTGGTATTGCGATAGGCGCCGATGCCTTCGAACGAGTGCGTGCGCTTGCGCCATTCTACGAGTTGGCCGAGATTGATAGGCAACGGTTCTCCATTGCCGAATTGCGGCGTGGAAATGGAGATGGCGACCAGACGCCGCGGATCGGGAAAATCGAGCGGGCGCAGCAGAACGCCGTTGACCAGCGAGAAGATCGCGGTATTGGCGCCGATGCCGATCGCCAGGCTGAGCACCGCCATGGCGGCGAAGCCGCGGTCCTTCCAAAGGGTTCTCAACGCGTATTTCATGTACGATAAGCCTCCTGGCCTGCCAGCGCACCGCAGGTGCGTGACGCGGGCTAGTATAAATACGCATTGGCCGCGACCGCGTACGCAATAATTACCGCGCGTGCGGCGAAAGGTTACCTTGGAGGCTGAACCTCGGTGAAAATAAAGGAATCCTCACCAAGCGGCCGTTTCCTTTGTCGAGATCTCTACATAGGCTTGGAAACCCGTCTGACGGATTGCCACCTTGCCCGACGCTTCTAGCGCCTGAATCCGGTGTTGATGCTCCGCCCATGTGCCACTGATGCTGCCTGCAAGGCTGTGCTTCACAATCGCCGGTCCTCTGGAGCTATCGTCCGCGTAGTTCCCCGATACCAGAAGGGTACCGTCCTGAAAGGGAGTAGAGAACTTGACTCCATGGCCGTCCGCGTGGGCATAGGTGGTCTGGCCCTTCGAGGCGAGTACCGGATATCCGGCCAGAAGCTTCGTTCCACCGTATACCGTCATCGCCTCCCGGTTGCGCCACATTGCAAATAAGACGATGGCCGGCAGCAACAAGGGCAGACGAAACAAAGAGAAAGTCTCCCCATCCGAAAATAGGTAGGCGAATTCCGAATCTGTCAGTTGGCGGATTTCAGATTGATACCTGAAGCGGATGCGCCGCTCGAATGCGGGATCTGTGATTTTGACGTGTCCGATGGCGCCGAATATCCAATGGATGAGGTGCAGGAAACTTCGGTCGAAGGATTCGCGGGGCGATCCGGCCGGCGTCAACGGCTGCGCGGGCCCCCGCCCCCGCCCCCGCCCTTGCACATATTGGACGATAAACCAGGCTCCCTGGAGAGACACCGCCACTCCCACGCCCACCAGCGCCAGGAGGCATCTCTGTTCGTTCGGCCACGGAGCCCGCAGCGTCGACACGCCCGCCAAAACGCAGCCGGCTGGCAAAATCGGATAGGACCGTCCGGCGGCCTTTGCGGATGCCCAGAAGTATGCTCCAAACAAGACCCCCGCGGCCACTGGCGCCCAGCCGCGCGTGCGCAAGGGGTATAGGGCCGAGAGGCAAAGCAGGAGCAAAGCCCAGGCGAGACAGCCGGTGGTCGACGGCGCCTGGTCCTTGCGGAAAAGATCCGCGGTAATCCAGATGAAGGCGACGAGTCCCAGCAGGAATTGCCACGGAGAATCTGGCATTCGTTGTGCCAGCAGTAATGCGCCGAAGGTTGCGGCGATCCCGAGTCCCCAAAGGAAGAAGCCCGCGACATTCAGCCATGTCTTGAGCGCACCACGAACTCCGGTTTGAGTCCCGCCCTGGCGCCCGCCGCCATCCCTTTCCACGTCAGATCCTCCTTAGCCAGGCTGGTCGCGGTCCAGCGTAAACAGATAGTTTCGCCTGTTTATTCTGTAAGTGCCATACTATCGGTTGGCTGACGGCTTTCGGCCGGAATAGTAGGGCTGACTGCTCTCGCGCTTTATCGCCTTATCGCAGCGTACTGAGCACCGACGGTCGCGCAATTTATGCAGAATCAGGGGGTCGGTCAGTTTTCAATTCGTTAGAGAATTCGAAACGCTACGACGACCCACCCGCAGTATGGGCACTTCAGTGGGCCGATTGGCAATCGGCCCGCAGGTTGGCAACCTGCCCCACAAGGCCCAAAATGCATTACAATGTGTCCATAAGCTACTTGCAACTATGTTGCAGACACTGATTATCACGCTCCGTGAAGGCGTGGAGGCCGCCCTGGTGGTGGCCATCGCCATCGCCTACCTGCGCAAAATCGGCCGCCGCGACCTGCTGGCCGCGGTGCACCGGGCCTTCGGAACCGCTGTCGTTGCTAGCTTTGGCTTTGCCTGGCTGCTCTCCCGGCTGGGCCTCGGCGAAGACGCCTATGAGGGCTGGGCCCTGCTGATCAGCGCCGTATTCGTGCTCTCCATGGTGCTCTGGATGAACCGCCACGCGCGCGGCATGAAGGGCGATATTGAAACTCAGTTGCAACAACGCAGTAGCGCGGGCAGCCGCTGGGGCATCTTCCTCTTCGTTTTTCTGATGGTCTTCCGCGAGGGCGTCGAGACCGTCCTGATGCTCACGGCGGTCAAGTTCGATACCTCCGGAGTCCTCGATATTGCAGGGGTTGTGCTGGGTCTGGGCCTGGCCATCCTGTTTGGCATCAGCTTCGTGCGCGGCACTCTCCGTATCGACGTGCGCAGTTTCTTCCGCATGACCACTGTCATTCTAATGGTCATCGTGGTGCAACTCGTTATCACCGGCCTGCATGAGCTGTCGGAAAGCCAGGTGCTGCCCAGCAGCCGCGAGGAGATGGCTTTGATCGGTCCCATCGTCAGTAACGAAGTCTTCTTCTTCGTGGTCATCCTGGCGCTGGCGGGCGCCATGCTGCTGATGGAATATCGTAAACGCCGCTCCCCCGCGCTCGACGGCCTGCAGGGCGCGGCCCTGCGCAAAGCGCGCTGGACGGTGCAGCGCGAGCGCCTGTGGATGACCGCATCCTGCCTGGCCACCGGCCTCTTCATCTTGAGCATCACCGCGGAATTCATCTACGCCAAATCCACCACAGAGTTGTCGGCCGCCACTCCGGTTTCCATCGTGAACGGCCAGGTGCGCATCCCGGTAGCCTCGGTGAACGACGGCAACCTGCACCGTTTCGCCATCGAGGAAGCCGGGGTACACGTGCGCTTCATCGTCATCCGGCGTCCCGACCAGTCGCTGGCAGCCGCGTTCGATGCCTGCCAGATTTGCGGCAATCAGGGTTATTATCAGAAAGGCCCCAACGTGATCTGCAAGAATTGCGCCTCCGCCATCTTTATTCCCAGCATTGGCGCGCATGGCGGATGCAATCCCATCCCCATCGCGTCGCAAGTGGAAGGCGCCGAACTGGTGATCGATGGCGGCAAGCTGATTCCCGGCGAGAAAATCTTCCGCAATCCCAGTTAGCCGCATGTTTCTCCGCTTCGTCAGCCAATCCATCCGCCGGTCGCCGCGCCGCAAGGCGATGACGGTGGCGGCGGTAGCTATGGGCACGGCGGTAGCCACGGCCATGCTCGGCGTCATGCTGGATATCGGCGACCGCGTGAATCGCGAAATGCGGAGCCTGGGCGCCAACCTGATGGTGACCCCCAAGGCGCGGTCGCTGCCAGTCGAGATCGGCGGCATCGGCTATCGTCCGGTGTCCAGCCAGGACTACATTCCCGAAGATCAGGTGCTCAAGATCAAGTCCACGTTCTGGCAACTGAATATTACCGGTTTGGCGCCATCGCTAACGGCCTCGGCCTCGCTGGTGGGCCAGGCGCTTTCGCCTGCCAAGTCGCCGATGGTGAACGTGCCGGTGGAAGGCGTGTGGTTCCGGCGCAGGTTTCGCGGCGCGGACGGCGCACGGCTCGACGCCGGCCTGCGCACCGTGAACGGCGGATGGAAAGTGGATGGCCGCTGGATCGACGACCGCGACCGCAACGACGCCGCGTTGGAAGCCCATCTTGAAGCTATGCTGGGCGGCGCAGTGGCGCGGCGCCTGGGCGTGAAGCCGGGCGATACGCTGCAGCTTTTCGGCCAGCCGTTCACCATAGCGGGCATTGTCTCAACCGGCGGCGAGGAAGAGGACCGCATCTTCATCCGGTTGGAAGTTTTGCAGCGCCTGGTAAACCGTCCCGGGCAGGTGGATGCGGTGCAGGTGGGCGCGCTCACCAAGCCGGAGGACGAATTCGCGCGCAAAGATCCCGCCAGGATGACACCCAAGGAATACGACCGCTGGTATTGCACGCCGTATATCAGCTCCATCGCGCACCAGATCGAGGAAGCGCTGCCCATGGCGGTGGCCCGGCCCATCTGGCGCGTAGCCGATAACGAAGGCAAGGTGCTCGACAAGATTCGCGGCTTGATGCTGCTGATCGCGTTGGCGGCGCTGGCCTCGGCCGGCTTGACGGTGTGGAGCGTGATGGCCACCACGGTGCTCGAGCGCCGCGGAGAGATCGCCATCATGCAGGCCACCGGCGCGGGCGATGGGCTGGTGGCCGCGCTATTCTCGACCGAGGTAGCGTTGGAGGGCGCGGCCGGCGGGCTGATTGGATCTTTCGTGGGCCTGTTGCTGGCCGCGTGGGTGGGCCGCGCGGTGTTTCAAACTTCGCTGGAGATCCCGGCCATGCTCGGTCCGGTAGTGGTGGGAGCGGCGGTGCTGGCATCGGTCGCCGGCGCGGCCCAACCTTTGCGGCGCGCGCTGCGGATGGAGCCGGCCGTCGCCCTGCGGGAGGCCGACTGATGTGTGGGGCGGGCCTCCAGGCCTGCGGCCGGCGTCCACGCCGGCCTGGAGACGCGTGATGTTTTGGAACTTCGTCCTCCGCGCGGTGCAGTTCCGCAAGCGGCGCTTGGCCCTGGCGTTCGCGGCCCTGGCCGTGTCCGCCACCCTAGCCACCGCGCTGTTCTCCGTCTACTCCGATATCGAGCGCAAGATGCGCGTCCAGTTCCGCGGCTTCGGCGCGAACATCGTCATTGCACCGGCCGGCGGCGAACAGACCGTCCCGCTGGCGGCCGTAGCGCTGGCCGAGAAGCAAGGCGCGGTGGCCGCGCCCTTCATCTATACCGTCGGGCACGTCGATAGCGAACCCGTGGTCGTGGCGGGCGTCGACTTCCGCCGCGCCGGTCCGCTCACCAATTACTGGCGCGTGGATGGCGCGCGCGACACTGCGCCGGGCGAGTGCCTGGTGGGCGGCAACGTGGCCGCGCACTTCCGCCTGAAGCTGGGACAGAAGCTGGAACTGGAAGGCGCGCCCTGCACCATCCGCGGCATCGTTTCCAGCGGCGGCGCGGAAGATGCGCAGGTGATCCTGCCGTTTGCAACCGCGGCGCAATTGGCCGGATTGCCCGCCGGAGACAAAGGCGCGGCCAGCTTAGTCCGGGTACGCGCGGATGGCCAGCGGTTGGCGATCATCCAGGCCGCGCTGGCCAAACAGCTTCCCGGCGCGGATGTGCGCCTGCTGCACGCCGTGGCCGAAACCGAAGCCAACGTGGTGCTGAAGATCCGCTCGACGCTGTTCCTGCTGACCGCGCTCATCCTGGCCATCACCACGCTGTGCGTCAGCACTAACTTCAGCGCGCTGGTGCTGGAACGCGCCAAGGAAATTGGAATCCTGAAAGCCATCGGGGCGGCCGAGAAGAAGATCGCCGCGCTGTTCCTTTCGGAGTCGCTGATTTTGGGCCTGGCATCCGCCGCCGCAGGCTACGCCGTGGGACTGCTGGTAGCCTGGTGGATCGGGCGGCAGATCTTCCCCGAATCCGCGGCGGCAGGCGTGGGTGTAAACTATGGCGTGTTCCTGCCGGTAGCGGGGGTCACGCTGGCGATGGCGGCGATCGGCACGCTGGCCGCGGTGGCGCGCATCTGGCGCATCCAGCCGGCGGTGATTTTGCGCGGAGAATAGAAGCCATGGCATTCGTCGAACTGGAGAACGTCACGAAGGCATACGACAGCGGCTGGGCCGCGCCGGTGAAGGCGCTCGACCGCGTCAGCTTCACCGCGCAAGCCGGCGAATGGATCGCGATCATGGGGCCGTCCGGTTCGGGCAAGACCACCCTGCTGAACATCCTGGGCTGTCTCGACCAGGCCACGCGGGGCGTGGTGCGCATCGATTCCGTGGATACCTCGACTTTGACCCGCGCCGAATTGGCCCGCTTTCGCGCCGAGACCGTGGGCTTTGTCTTCCAGCAATTCCATCTGATCCCGCACCTGACGGCGATTGAAAACGTGATGCTGGCGCAATACTTCCACAGCATGACCGACGAAGGCGAAGCCCGCCGCGCGCTCGACCGCGTGGGCCTGGCGGATCGCGCGCGCCATTTGCCCTCGCAACTTTCAGGCGGCGAGCAGCAACGCGTGGCCATCGCGCGGGCGCTGGTGAACGATCCCAAGGTTATCCTGGCGGACGAGCCTACCGGCAATCTGGACGCCACCAACCAGCGGATCGTCCTGGAGTTGCTCGCCGATTTGCACCAGCAGGGCCGCACCATCCTGATGGTGACGCACGATGAGCAGGTGGGCCGCTGCGCGGACATCCGCCTGGACCTGGAACACGGACGCATCGTCGAAACCACGCATTTCAGCATGGAGATGAATCAGGATTTCGACGAAGTGCTGGAACAGTTGTGGACGGCCCGGGAGCGCACCTTTCACGAGGAGCCCGAGCACTTCACCGCCGCGCAGCAACGCAAGGTGTGCGCTATGATGTCGCGCATCGGGCTGGTGGAGTTGCGCGGCGGCGAGGTCGCCTTCACGCCGCGCGGAGAGGAACGCGCCCGCAGCGTGATCCGCCGTCACCGCCTGGCGGAGCGCCTGTTCATGGATGTGCTGGCCATCCGCGACGAGGGAGCCATCGAGAAGAACGCCTGTACCTTCGAGCATATCCTAAGCCCCGAAGTTACCGACCGTATCTGCACATTTCTTGGGCATCCGCGAACGTGTCCGCACGGCAGCCCCATTCCGGAAGGCGATTGCTGTTTGGAGTCCCGTGGCGCACGCACCCTGCGTGCCGCGTCGGCACTCGTGCCGACGCCCGACTAAAGTCACTAACTTGACCCAGACGATCAAGCCGCTCCGTCCCTCAGCGCCGCGCCGAACGCATCGCCATCGTCCACCGCGACGCCAATCCGCGTAACGGACTTCCGCCTCCCGAAGGGTCCTGCAACCATCACCGGTTCGTTCAACTCGACCAGCCATTGCGGCTTGTTAAGCACGACCAGAGACAGGTAACCGGCCGGCTTTCGGTCCGCCATATCCGCCGCCGAAAAGCGCCGGACCTCGCGGATTTGGCGGCGGGAGAACTCGGCGCGCCACAAGAATCCAACCTGCAGCACTATGGTCTCGCCGCCAATCATAACCGGCCGCAACGATAAGGATCGGTAGAACGCCACCGTCCACAGGAAACCGTAGATCCCGGCGGCGGTGGCAATCCAGGCGGCCGCATGGCTCCAGTTCCGCAGAAGCAGGTGCAAGGGCACGCCCTCGAAGATTACGGCGATCATGAGCAGGATCGCAAACATCCCATATCCGCTCGCCTGTGCCAGAGGAAACGCGCGGCAGCCGGGCGCCGATTGCGGCCGTGCGCGCCATGCAAACAGGGCGTAGTAGAACACCGCAGCCTCGCTCGCAGCCCAATTCGTCTCCTTCATAAATACCTGCGAGAATTCGCGCCGTTTCGCCACCACGTAAGTGAGCCTTTCGGCGAACGTGAATGAGCGGGTTCTCGTGAGAAGCACAAGAGCTTCGAAAACGGGAAAGCCCGGATAAGAGCCCGGGCCTCCACGCGGAGCAGAAAGGGGGACCGAATTATGATCCTACTGCTGGTCATCCGGCTGAAACTCATCGGCCGGTTAACAGCGTTGATCGGTTGGACTCGTAAGAGCCAGCGATAAGCGCCGTTGCGGGGCCGGTGCCGCACACCGGCTCCGCTACCAGCATCATACCAGATTATCCGGCGTTTGGATTTCCCGGCGAGAATTCGACGGCGCGCCACCACTACATCAGTGAGCCTTTTTGTGAACCGTGGATAAGCGGGTTCTCGTGAGAAGCACAAGAGCTTCGAAAACGGGAAAGCCCGGGGAAAGAGCCCGGGCCTCCATTTGGACTCGCAAGAGCCAGCGATAAGCGCCGTTGCGGGGCCAGTGTCGCTGCACTGGCTCCGCTACCAGCATCATACCAGATTATCCGCGCCGGGCGCCGGACAATAATTCCGCGCGACCTTGCCGAAGCTCTCCACCTGTTGAGCCTGCCAGGCACCGTCCCGATCCAGCTCGCGCGCCATCAACGTGGCCACCCGCGGAGCCATTCGAATTGCCGCCCTTGCATTCAGAAACAGCGCCCTTGTGCGGCGCGCCAGGACGTCCTCGACAGTGCGCGCCATTTCGTGGCGGGCGGCCCATACCACCTCGGCGCCGGTATAAGAAAGCGCGGCATCCAGCGGTTCGGCGAGCGCCGGCTCGGCGCACATCAGGTCCTGGATAAGCGGCGCGTCCGCCCCGTACACGCTCAAAGGACCGAATGCGTCCGCGCTCTGATGGAATCCGTGCAGGCGCAGATGCTCGGTAACGCAAGCCTTCTCCGGCAAGCGCGCCAGCATGGCCGCCTGGTTCACGCAGTCTTCCGCCATGTGCCGATAGGTGGTCCACTTGCCGCCGCAAATCGTCAGCAGGCCGGATTTCTCGATGTGAATGGTATGGCCGCGCGACAGCGCCGCGGTGCCGCCCCCGCTGGCCGATTTCACCAGCGGGCGAATGCCGGCAAACACGCTCAGAATGTCGCTGCGTGCAGGCTTACGCGCCAGATAAAGCGAGGCGGTCGACAGAATGAAATCGATCTCCCGCTCCATAGCCAGCGGTTCGAGCGTGGCGCCGTCAACGGGAGTATCGGTCGTGCCGATGAGGGTGTGGCCGTGCCATGGAATGGCAAACATCACGCGGCCATCGCTGGTATGCGGCACCATGATGGCGCTCTCGCCGGGCAGAAAGGAACGATCGAAGACCAGGTGCACCCCTTGGCTGGGCGCGATCATCGGCGTGATGGAGGCATCCGCCTGCCGGCGCAAGTCGTCCGTAAAAGGCCCCGTGGCATTGATCGCCACTTCGGCCCGCGCATGGAATTCCTCGCCGCTTTCGGCATCCCGCGCGATCACGCCGTCGATGAAGCCGTCGGCGTCCTTGGTCAAGCCTGTCACGCGCACGTAGTTGAGCAGCGTGGCGCCCAGATCACAGGCCGTAGCGGCCATATCGATCAGCAGCCGCGCATCGTCGAACTGGCCGTCGAAGTAGATGACGCCGCCGCGCAAGCCTTCGGTCTTAATGGTGGGCAAGCGCTCCAGCGTCTCCTCCCTGGAGAGGATGCGCGACGCGCCGAAGCCGTATTTGCCGGCCAGAAGGTTATAGACCTTCAACCCGAGGCCGTAGAAGGGCGCTTCCCACCAATCGTAGTTTGGCACCACGAAGCCGAGGTCGTGGACCAGGTGCGGCGCGTTGCCGAGGAGCAGGCCGCGTTCGCGCAGCGCTTCCATGACCAGCGGGATATTGCCCTGTTCGAGGTAACGGACGCCGCCGTGGATGAGTTTGGTGCTGCGGCTGGAGGCGCCCTTGCCGAAATCGTTCTGTTCCAGCAGCAGCACGCCGTAGCCGCGCGCGGCGGCGTCGATTGCCACGCCCACGCCGGTGGCGCCGCCGCCCACCACGAGCATGTCCCAGGGTCCCGCGCGGGCGTGCAAACGGGCGTACATCTCAGCGCGCTGCATGTGCGGTTCTCAGCGGATAGTATAGCGTTTCGCCGATATGAAAGAAGTTTCAGCCCAAGGGTGAACCATGACTGCAAAATGAAGCTCTTCGCGCGGATCGATCGCGATTGCGTTTGTCACCGCGCGGCTTTTCCTGGCGGGCGCCGAGACCGAGCGCTGCGCCCATCCTCCCCCCGAAGGGCGGAACATTTGCCGGCACGTCGCGGAGTGTGATAGTGAATCTATATGCTCGTGTCAATCGAAAACCAAGTCGTCCTGGTGGTCGGCGCTTCGAGCGGTATCGGCCGCGAAACGGCCGCGCTGTTCGCGCGGGCAGGCGCTCGCGTCATGGCCTCGGCGCGGCGCGAGGAGCGCTTGCGCGAATTGAAGGAGTCCCTGGCGCGCGAAGGCCGAACCGTGGAAACACTCGCCGCGGATGCCGCGGACGCATCCCAAATGGAACACCTCGCGCAGGCCGCGCGCGCGCGCCTGGGCGAAATCGACATCCTGGTGTTCGCCACCGGAACCAACGTCCCCGATCGCTCGATGAAGCGCCTCAGCACGGAGATTTGGGATACCATGGTGAGCGTCAATCTGAACGCCGCTTACTACATTACCAGGGCGGTGCTTCCGGCCATGCGGGAGAGAGGCGCCGGCCATCTGATCTACATTTCCTCGGTGTCCGGGCTCTTCGCCGATGTTTCCGGCGCGGCCTACCAGGCTTCCAAGCGCGGTCTGCTCGGCCTGGCTCATGCAATACGCGTCGAGGAAAAGGAAAACGGTATTCGGACCTGCGTGGTCTGTCCCGGCCTGGTCGATACTGAAATCCTGGACCGCCGTCCAGTGAAGCCCTCCGCGGAAACCCTCGCGAAAGCGCTGCGCCCCGAGGACGTGGCGGAGACGGTGCTGGCGGTCGCGAAACTTCCCCCTCGCGTCTGCGTGCCCGAAATGCAGGTGGTGCCGACGTATCTGTAATCGGATAGTCGCCGGCGCGGGGCGCGCGCAGTTTTGATCGCGAGCTTCCTTAACGGCCTTCTTCCAGATAAATCAGATCGCTGGTGTATTTGCACGGCAGTTTAATTCTCAATCCGTCTTGCATGAGTCCGGCTCCCATGCGTGTTTCTTCGGCAACGGAGCCATCTTGCGATCGCACGCGATAAAGTGCGGCCGGTTCCAGTCCCTTGAGACGCACGCGCTGCTCCGCCTGGTCGTTGTTCGGGCGAAAGATGTACAACGTTCCATGTTTGAGGCCCGGGCTCCAATAGAACATTCCATCCCAACGATTGCCATCCGGTCGCGGCAGGATGTGATGGACCTGGACATCGCGCATCATCGGACGAATCCACGATTTGTAAATGGCGGTCGCCTTCTTCACTTCGGTGCGCTCTTCGGGCGTCCAATCCGCGGACTTCGTCGGATCGATTTGCCACGCGCCCATCATCGCGGAGCGCCAGAGATAGGGCCGCGGCCGGTCGGCATCGTGGTTGTATTGATTCTCATAGGTGTACGCCTGCAAAACCGCGGGCGGCAAGGCGAATGTCGAATCGTACAAGCTCTGGCGGTCCGGCAGAGCGGAGAGCGTGTCGGTGGTGACGATATAGTGTACGCGCCGGATGTACCCGAAGTCCTTGATATGCCCTCCGCCCGAACACCCTTCCAAGGCCAGATCGGGGAAACTTTGGCTCAGCTTCTCCTGTACCTGGTAGTAGCCCAGGGCAGACCAGTAACTCACGTCCACGCCGTATCGGTGGCGATGGTTGCTTTGTTCGCACTTCGTGACGATGGGACTGTAATCGTGTTTGAAGTAATCGAGTTTGAACTCGGAGACGAGATATTGAGTCTCACGCTCGGCCCACTCACGGGCGGCATCGGAGCCCAGGTCCATCAGGATGTTCCAGTGCAGGTAGTCCATTTTCTCGTCCGGCTTGAAGGCGCGCACGAACCAATCGGCATGGCGGCGAATGTCGGGACCGCCGGGGTCGTCTAAGATGGCGCCTTGGGTCCACGCCACCCACAGACCCAGCTTCATGCCATTATGATGAACAAATTGCTCGATGGGCCCGACAGAGCGCGGAAACCGCGCCGGATCCCAGCGCCAGTCGCCGGCTTGTGGGAACCACATGGCATCCGGAACGAATGTCTCGAAGCCCAGATCCTTACAGGTAGCGGCGCTCCGCAGCACGTCGGCCTCGCGGGCTTTCTCGCCGCCGCTATCCAGGTAGAGGTTGTAAGCCAGGGTCGGATAGGGTTGTTGCGCGGGCAGTGGCGGCAGTAGCTTTTCCAGCACGAAGCGATGCAGCGAGTAGCTGCCGTCGTCAATGTCTCCCTTATAGCAGCCCACAAACGCCGGCGGAACCAGGAAGGTCTCTCCGGCCGGCACATCGGTCTTGAATTCGGGAAGGTTGCCCACCAGCACTTCGTGAGCGCGAATGCGGATGCGGCCGATTCCGGAAAACTCCCACCCGGCATACAGGCCCTCGATCTTGCCGACCTGAATGGCGAGCCACGGAACCGGGCTTGCGCCGTCGGTGGGATCACTGGTCAGAACGTGGTCGAACTTCGGGTTGAGCCTCTGGGTAAACGTGCCGCCCTCCGTGCCGGCGTTGCCTCCTCCGCGATTGATCCACCACACGTCCGCCTCTCCAGGCGGCACTGCCAAGCCGCTCAGGACCAGGCTCTCCTGTTGACCGAGCGTCACCGGACCATGCGATTTATTGGCGACGGTCAGCCAGTGTTCCACGGGCCCGCGCCCCGGCCGCGCCCGCCAGATCGACTGCAACGCGAGCGGCGGATCGGCATTGGTAAACCGCAGCGTGAGCGTTCCGCCCGGACTGTCGAGAGCGCCGCCCTGAAACTTCCAGTTTGTCGGTATGGAACGGCCTTGCCACCCAACCGCGGGAAGCAGAATCTCCGGCGCGCCGGACGGCAACCAGTTGGAGCGGCGTCCAGCCAGGCCCAGCCGTTTCAGCACCGGGCGGCCCTGCTCTACGGCCACCACGGCCGCCGTGTCAGCGGTGCTCAAGGGCCAAGAGTCGGCGGCCCGGATGCCCGATGCAAACGCGGCAAGACAAACCAGCAGCCGCTTCATTGCGGTCTCCTGCGCACCCGTGGGATGGCGCCGGAATCGAAGATGGCAATCGGCATCAATAATATTATCGCGGCTCGCGCGGCATTCCGGAGCTTGAAATTTCCCCTTTAAAATGTCTTGGCTTTACGCTACGATGATCTCGTCGGCATGGCCGAAGAGGAGAACAATGACGCAATCGGAAATCGTTCAAGCATTGGCGGAGAAGTGTGACGTTACCAAGAAAGTCTCGCAGGGCTTGCTCACCGCCCTGTCCGAGACGGCCATCGGCGAGGTCAAAAAGAATGGCATATTCGTGTTGCCCGGCATAGGGCGGCTGGTGCGCGTGGAGCGCAAGGCGCGCATGGGACGTAACCCTGCCACGGGCGAGGCCATCAAGATCGCCGCCAAGAAGGTAGTGAAGTTTCGGATAGCCAAGGCCGCGAAGGACGCCATCATGCCGCCGAAGAAGGCGAAAGCCTAGGGTCACCCTAATCCTGCACAAATTGAGGGGCGGGCAATCTTGCCCTGGGTCCCCGCTGGGGACGGCTCTGGCCGCCTAAGAAGCGGCTGCGGCCGCGAGGCTTGGCGCACGCAACTGGCGCGGGCAGCGAACCGCGCTCAACCGTTCGCTTTGCCCGCCCCCAGCACGGACTCCAGGATCTGATCGGAAAGGTCCTTGACTACTCCGGGAGAATGCGCCAGAAACAGCGTGTTGGTTCGGTCGTTCTCGCCGATGGACTTCAGAGTGTCGAAATATTGGGTGACCATCACCAACTGCATGACTTCTTTCGCGGACGCCCCTTCCACGACTTTCTGAAATTGTTCGATCGAAACCTGGAGACCCTCGATGATGGCCTTCCTCTGGTTCGCGATTCCCTGGCCTTGCAGGGCCTTGCTCTCCGCTTCGGCCTCCGCTTTTTTTACCACCAGGATCTTCTCGGCCTCGCCCCGGGCGTTGGCGGCCACCTGTTCGCGCTGGGCGGCATTGATATCGTTCATGGCCGACTTCACTTTCGCATCCGGAACAATGTCGGTGACCAGCACGTTGACAATTTCATATCCGAATCCGGACATGTCCGCATCCAGCTCCTGCTTCACCGCCGCCGCGATACTGGACTGGCTGGCGAAGACTTCATCCAGCGTCATTCCGGGGACGTGCCCCAGGATCACTTGCTCCACATAGGATTGGATCTGTGCGCTCGGATCGGCCAGCTTGTAGTACGCATCATAGACTTTTTCCGGACGAACGCGATTCTGGACGGAGATAGGAATGGTAACGAACACGTTGTCTTTGGTCTTGGTTTCCATGGTCAGAGTGATCTGATTCACGCGCAGACTGACCATGCCCGCCACGGAATCGAAGAACGGCCGTTTCCAGTTCAATCCCGGCTCGGCGACGCGAAGGAATTTGCCGAATCTCGTAATCACTGCGACTTGGGCCGTGTTTACCGTGAAAAAGCTGGCGAAGATCACGTAGAGCGCGACCACCGCCGCGAGCAGCAACAAAATCAAGTAGACCTGCTCCATTTCTCTCTCCTTCCCGATTGCCAATCGGTTCAGCATAGCGGAAAGCGCGATTGTGCGCCACCGCGCCCATCTCGCCGGACGCAGCCGCCAAGGGAGATTCTCGACTTGAATTCCTTCAAGGCGTATCGTACAAGCGGAGGACATCTCCGGCACGGAATATTCTCATGACAAAAGACTATGGAAGGCTCAAGGCCTCTTGGCGTTGCTGTCCTTCAGGCTTTTGGTGGCATCCGTCGTTGTGGTGTGGTCCCCTCATGCCATCTTGTCCACGCATCCCGCCAGAGCCTTGGGGCAGTTTCGCGTCTCGGTTTTGCCCGCGCTGTTCCTGATGGCGCTGGGGACCATCGCTTACCTGAGGTCCGCCTGGGACTTTGGCTTTGGTGGCGGCGGTTTTTCTCCCAATGCGGTCGTCGCGGCCGGCGTATATAGATTCACGCGGAATCCCATGTACCTCGGCCTGGCGCTCATCATGCTGGGCGAAAGTCTTTTTTTTGAGTCTTGGATGCTGCTGGGCTACGCTGCCGCCTTATGGCTCATTTCCCATCTTTTCGACCCTTTATGAAGAACCCGCTTTGGCGAAGAAGCTTGGGACGCCCTACCAGGAGTACTGCCGACAAGTTCCCCGATGGCTTCCAAGGATTCGGCGGATCCCAAATTCGCCCTGAAGGCATCGTTGAGGGTTTGCCTGTGGGGCAGGAAGGTATCCTGCGCGCCGATTGGGAATCGGCGCAAAGTGGGCCGATTAACAATCGGCCCGCAAGACACCATCCTGCCCCACAACCAGATTGACCCGCTCGTGCTAACCTGTCCATCAATGCGACCCTTCACTCTCGGTATTGTGCTCCTATTTGCTTGTCTTCCAGGCGTTGCAGGCCAGAACCAGGGAAGCCAGAACAAGAAACCGCCTAGCCCCTCCGACTACGGGCAGTGGGAAACCCTGGTGTCCGAGCCCCGGTCCGGCGGGCTGTCGCCGGACGGGAAATGGCTCGCCTATGGCATCAATCGCTCCAACGGTAATAACGAATTGCGCCTCGCACGGATTACCGGCGAACCCCTGAAGCCCATCCCCTTCGCATCGCAACCGGCGTTCTCGGCGGATAGCCGGTGGGTCGCGTATGCCATCGGGTACTCCGAAGCGCAGCAGGACAAGCTTCGCAAAGACAAGAAACCCGTCCATAGCAAACTGGGATTGACCAACCTCACCACCGGAGAGCAATCCGAGATCGAAGGGATTGAGTCGTTCGCGTTCAGTCCTTCGGGGACCTTTCTCGCGATGCGCCGGTATCCGCCCGAGAAGGCGCCGTCGGCAAGCCCTGGCGACGATGCGGCGGCCACGGCGGAAGACGAGAATCCTGCCGGCGCCACCGTGATTGTCCGCAATCTTGCCAACGGCCGCGATATTACGCTGGGCACGGCCACGGAATATGTTTGGCAGGATCTCCGCCTGAAAGGACACCTGCTGGCCGTGTCGATTGCCACTCCGGACAAGACCGGCAGTGGCGTTCAACTCTTCGACACGTCTACGGGAACGTTGCGGGTCCTGGATTCCTCAAGCTCCGTTTACAGCGGCCTCGCGTGGCGAAAGGATGCCGCGGATCTCGCGGCCCTGCGATCGAAGACAGACGAGAAACGCGAGGGCCCTACCCAGATTGTGCTGGCCTGGAAGCACCTTGGCGAATCCAGCGAGTCGGTGCACCAGTTCGACCCCGGCGCCGGAACCCAGTTCCCCGCCGGAATGCGGATCGTCGCCTATCGAAAACCGTCCTGGTCGGCTGACGGCGCCGACGTCTTCTGCGGAATTGCCAAATGGGACGAGAAGCCGCCGAAACCGAAAGAAGCGCCTAAAGATGGCTCGAAGGATCCCGATCCGTCAAAAGCCGGGGACGCCGCAAAAGAACCGGAGGAGCAAGCTTCGGTCGATATTTGGCACTGGCGCGATATCGATGTTCAGCCCAAGCAAAAGAAGGGCGCCGAGCAGGACCGTCACCGCAACCTGCTCGCGGTCTGGCATGTCGATCAAAACCAATTCGTGCAACTGGGACGCGAATTGTTGGGGCAGGTGACGCCCCTCAAGCATCAGAATGCCGCGTATTCAATGGAATGGAAGGCATACGCGATGGACCGCAGCATCGGCAGGCCGGCCGCCGATCTGTACCTCGTGGATCTGGCGACCGGCAAGCCCACGCGCATTCAGGAGCGGCTGCTCGACGACCGTTATCTTCAGGCCAGTCCGGGCGGGCGATACCTTTTGTATCTGCAGGACGATCACTACTGGACCGTGAATGTGGCGACCCATGCGGTCGTCAACATCACCAAGAATGTGAAAACGTCGTTCGTGGATCGCGAGTCGGACTTCACCATCAAGCAACTGCCGCCGTTCGGCGTTGCCGGATGGACCAAGGACGATCGGGACGTGATTCTCTACGACAAGTTCGACATGTGGCGGATCTCCCCGGATGGCGCACGCGCCACAAGGCTGACGGACGGGACGGCCGAGCAGATCCGGCACAGGTATGACCGGCTCGATCCGGACGAGGAATTTATCGATACCGAAAAGCCCGTGTATGTGAGCCTGTTCGGAATCTGGACCAAGAAATCGGGGTACGCCCTGCTGAATCTCAAAGAGCCGGGGACGCCCGAGCTCAAGCGCCTCATCTGGGAAGACAAGCGCGTCGACCGGTTGGGAAAGGCGAAAGACGCGGACGTGTACGCATATGTGATGGAGACCTTCGAGGAATCGCCGAACGTGTTCGTGGGAAGCCCGGCACTGACTGGCGCCAAGCGCGTCACCTCGACCAATACCTTCCAGGCCAATTACGCCTGGAGCCATTCCGAGCTGATCGAATACAAGTCGTCTAAGGGGCAGCGCCTACAGGGCGCCCTGTATTATCCGGCGGCCTACGAGACGGGCCGGAAGTACCCGTTAATTGTGTACCTCTACGAGAAGCTTTCCGACGGACTGCACCGTTACAGCCCGCTATCCGAGCGCAGCTATTACAACCCCAGTGCGATTACCAGTCACGATTATTTTCTGCTGATGCCTGATATCGTGTTCCGGCCGCGCGAGCCCGGCCTCTCGGTTGCCGAATGCGTGACGGCGGCGCTGAAGGAGGTGCTGGCGAAGGGCATGGTGGATGAGAAGAAGATCGGCGTAGTGGGGCATTCATGGGGCGGTTTCGACTCCGCGTTTCTCGCGACGCACACCACCCTGTTCGCGGCCGCGGTAGCGGGCGCGCCGATTACGGATCTGATCAGCAACTACGGAAATCATCATTGGAGCTCGGGGATCGCGGAGACGGATCACATTGAAACGGGCCAGCAGCGCATGGTGGTTCCTCTTTACGAGGACCTGGAGGCCTACATCCGCAATTCCGCCGTTTTCAACGTGGCGAACATGACCACGCCTCTGCTCATTGAAGTTGGCGACAGCGATGGGACGGTGTTCTTTCACCAGGGCGTGGAGCTGTACAACATCGCGCGCCGGGCCCGCAAGAACGTTGTGTTGCTCGAGTACGCGGGCGAGGATCACGGGTTGCGGAAGAAAGCCGACCAGATCGATTATCAGCGGCGCATCTTCGCGTGGTTCGGACATTATCTGAAAGACGAGCCTGCCGCGCCGTGGATCACCGATGGCGAAAGCTATCTGGACCGGCAGCGGGAGTTGAAGAAGGCGAAGGCGAAGGCCGGCTCCTGACCTGCTTGGGTGGGATTAATCGCGGGCGATGGAGACGGCGCGGAAGGACGTGACAAGCTGGACCGCGAGGGTGTTTCCCTGGGCGCCCTGGAACTGGGATCCCTGCTGGATCTCGTAGCCGATTTTCGCGATTTGATAACGGTTGGGGCGAAAGCCGGCCACCAGTTCATAGGCCTGGTGGCCCGCGAATTCATTGTAGCGAATGTAGCCGATGCGCGCGGCTATGTACCAACGCGGAGTCAGCACGCGGCGGACTTCGCCGTACCCGGTGCGCTCGTCCAAGGTGGGAATCACGTGATAGTCCAACTGGAACCACTGCCACTCTCCGTACGCATTCCATGGACCGCGGCCCCATTGCGCATCGACGCCGAATGCGGTCGCAGGCAGATCGCGCGGCGGCAACTCGCCCGGAAAGAAGAATGCGTATTGGCGATCCAGGTAGGGACCGCGATAGGAGGAAGCCCCCACGCGCAGGCCCTGCCGGATGGTGTAGCCCACGCCGCCGGCCCAGTTGCCGTACTGATCGCGATCGAAGATGCCGCGGGGGTTGGCCGGAGACGAGTTCACGAACTGCGCGCGCGCGTCCAGCTTACCCAGATTCACGTCCACTTGCGCGCCGGCCAGACCCAGGATCGTAACAGGTTTGTAGTAATAGCCGTAGGCCATGGGGACGTCGATGAGCGCATTATCGGCGTCGTCATACCGCAGTAGAAATGAACCGAAGGCGGTGGATAGCTGTCCCATCCGAACTACCACCGAACCGCCATTCCAGAACTGGGAGTAGCTCAGGTATCCCTGCAAAACGTCGGTCTTCACGCCGTAGCCCTGGGTGGAGAAATCTTCGTAGGCATACGGACGCGATTCGGTGTTCACCGCAGCGGAGACAGCCCAGTGTTTGCTGAGTTTCCAGGTGGGATAGAGCATGAGCCGGAATCCGGCGGCGACCGGCGCGCCATCGCGGGGAGCGGCGGTGAGTTGCGGAGTGTAGAACGCGCCGGTGCCGATGCTGGCGCGGAGATCGAATCCCGAGTTGGCTTCTTGGGCGAAGAGGCCCAAGGGCAGGAGGCAGACGAGATAGGCGAGCGTCTTCATTACGGCTTTCATGCATCGTTTGCGTCATTCACGGCGCGCGGCAGCACATGCACGCGGCCGGACACAGCGGCGGACGGCGATTCCTGAACAAACGCCATTAAGTTGACGAACAACGGCACGATGGTGGGATCGAACTGCGTGCCGGCGTACTGCCGCAACACATGAATGGCCTGTTCCAGACTCATCCCGCGGCGGTATGGACGGTCCGAGGTCATGGCGTCGTAGGCGTCGGCCACATGCACGATGCGCGCGCCCAAGGGGGTGGCCTCGGCGCGCAGGCCCCACGGGTAGCCGGTACCGTTCCAGTTCTCGTGGTGCAGCTCCACGATGGAAAGATAATCCTGGAACCCCTGCACGCCTTCCAGAATCCGCCGGCCGATGGTGGGGTGCTGCTGGACCAGCGCGAACTCCTCGTTGGTCAGCTTGCCGGGTTTCTGCAGCACGCTGTCGCCGATGCCGATTTTGCCGATGTCGTGCAAGAGCGCGCCAATGCGAATGTCTTCAAGCTCCTGGGGCGCCAGATGCATGGCCCGCGCGATGGCGCAAGACAGTTCGCTGACGCGGCGGCTATGGCCGGCGGTGTAGCGGTCGCGGGCGTCCAGCGCGCTGGCCAGCGAACCCACGAATTCCACATACGCGCGATGCAGATTCTGGCGCGCCTCGCGGATGGCGGCCGCGGCGCGGTTGAAGCTCTCGGACAACTCGCGGATCTCCTGGATGCGGCCGGGCCTGGCCTGGAACTCCGGCAACAAGCCGGTGCCCTCGCTTTCCTTGAGGTGCGCCACGACGGCGCGAATAGGCTGCACGATGGACTGCGCCGAGAGAATACTGACGATGACGGTGGCCAACAGCGCGCCAAAGCCGGCGATTCCGAAAACGTTGCGCAGGATGCCCTGCACCGGACCGCTGGCGGCGTCGATGCTCTGCAGGCTGCGCAGCACGTAGCCCTCGCCGAAGGAGATGCTGTCCATAGGCAGCGAGATATAGGTTTCGCCGCGCAGACGCACTTCGCATTCGGCCTGGTCCCGGCAAGGCTGGAGCGCGGCTTCGACTTCTTCCAGGGGAATTCCCGGAATGCTGGACTTCAACACCTTGCCGCGATGCGCCAGCACGGCCGGCGTGGTGAAGGCGGAAAAATCGAAGGGCTCGCCCACCGAGAGGATGCCGATGTTCTCGTCGCCTTCATCAATGGGGGTGGAGACGACCTGGTAGGAGCGCTCGCCGACGGTGGTGAAGCCCTGTTGCGGCGGCCGCAGGCGGGCGATGTCCATGCCGACCAATTGCTCGCCAACCCGCATGACCCCGGCCAGCGCGGCGCCATCGGGATTCGAAACCAGCAGAAAGTCAAAGCCCAGCTTTTCGCAGATCTCGCGGAGCTGGTACTCGACCGTGCGGCGGGCTTCGCCGCTCTTGGGGGCAGCCAGCAGCAGTTGCAACCCCGCCTTGAGGGAAGGGTTCTCGCCCAGGATTTTCAGAAAACGGCTGTTCTGCAATTCGCTGTTGGCGCGCGCGCGCGCCACCGAGACGTGGGTCTGGCGCAGAGAAGTACGCAGACCGTCGCGCACCGTATGCTCCACCAGCTTCTGTATGGCCCAGAAACTCCCCAGCAAGAGGATCACGAAGGGGACGAACGACCACAGAAAGGTGCGGGTGGCGAAACGCATCCGCTACCTCCGCGCCATGTCTTTCGGGTCTCCGGTTTCATCGAGTGGAATGATGAATTCGACGGCGCTGGCATGATCCTTGGCTACCTTGACGGCCTGGCGAAAGAATCCGGCGGCGCGGTGCCAGGCCACCACGGTATAGGCGCCTGGAGGCACGTCCCTAAGCGTAAAGCGGCCCGCGCCGTCCGCCCTGGTGCACCATTGGTTGGGAGCGACTACGATGGCGGCAGTCATATTCGGATGCAGATGGCAGTTGACGAAGACGATGCCCGGCTTAGGGAAATTCACGGTGCGGGTCTGGTCTTTCGGGTAGTTGCCGAGGTCGAACGTCTTGGGTTTCGACAGCGAGAACACATTATGGAAGATAGGGTCTCGATTGGGGAACGAGACCGTGGAGCCGGCCGGCACGACCAGCGTATCGGTGACAAACTGGCGGTTCTTCTGCTCCAAAATCGCGGTGACGGGCTGGTTTTGGTATTGACCCTCCAAATAGACCGCCACGCGCGAGCGCTCGAAGGCCAGAAAATCCCTTTCCGGAGCGCTACCCAATTCCACGGTGACGCCCCGCTCGTAGGCGCTGACGGGCGCCGTTACCCGCCGCTTGGTCAGCCTGCGCTTGATGACGATGGATCCCTGGATGTCCGCGGCCGGCAGCGCGCCCACGGCCGTAAGACTCAAGACGCCGGCGGCGACGGCCAGCTTGATTGTCTTTTGCATTTCCAGGCGGCTCCAAGCGGACAGCGCACGATAGCGCCGCCCCGCTTTGTGAGGTTAGCCAACGGCGTTCACTGGAGGCAACGCTGTCTTTCGTTAAGACATTGTAAAAAAAGGAACGATCGTAGACCCGCGGCAGGGGCCGCTGGGCTGGCCCGGATCGAATAATGGCGCGGGACCGCCCCAGAAGCCTGAAGCCGCTATCATTGGATTGTGTTGAAAGTGGGGCTCACCGGCGGGCTGGCATGCGGCAAGAGTTTTGTGGGTGAGGCGCTGGCGCAGTTGGGCTGCCATGTGCTGCAGGCCGATCGGTTGGGGCACGAAGTCCTGTTGCCGGGTGGTGAGGCCTATGCGGCGGTGGTGCGTGAATTTGGCGCCGCCGTCCTGGACGAGGCCGGGGCCATCGACCGGCGCGCTTTGGCGGCGCAGGTCTTCGGAAAGCCCGAGCGGCTGGCGTTGCTTAACAGTTTCGTGCATCCCCCGGTACTGCGGCGGGAGGAGGAATGGCTGACGCGGGTGGCCACCCAGGATCCGCACGGCATCGCCGTGGTGGAGGCGGCCATCCTGATCGAGACCGGCAGCTACCGGCGGTTCGATAAGCTGATCGTAGCGGCTTGCGATGTGGAACAGCAGGTGCAGCGGTCCATGAAGCGCGACGGCGCGGCGCGCGAGGAGGTTCTGGCGCGCCTAAGCCGCCAAATGCCGCTCGCGGAAAAACTTGAATTCGCGGACTTCGTCATAGAAACTTCGGACACAAAAGAGGAGACCCTGCGCCAAACGCGCGCGGTCTATGAATCGTTGCGGAGAATGGAACGACAATGAGAATGCGACCTTTCATTTGGGCCGCCGTGCTGGTGGGCGGCTTCTGGTATCTGACTTCGGTGGCACGCTGGAGTCCAGGCCGGCTGTGGCAGCCGATCCGGCAGGCGGGACGGCTATGGACGGCGCCGAGCGCGGCGCAGTCGGCGGGCTTCGGCGCCGACGAGAACAACAATATCGAAATCTACAAGCTGGCCCGCCCGGCCACCGCCAACATCACCAGCATCGTATACCGCGAGGATTTCTTTTTTCAGGTCTATCCGCAGGAAGGCACCGGTTCGGGCTTCGTGGTCAAGCCGGACGGGTTGATCCTGACCAACAACCATGTGGTATCGGGCACCCAGCAGTTGACTGTGACGCTGGCCGGCGACAAGAAGCAATACAAGGCCAGGGTGCTGGGGACGGACCCGCGCAACGACCTGGCGCTGGTGAAAATACAAGCCGATCGCCAATTGCCGTTTCTGAAGCTGGGCGATTCCGACGGTCTGCAGGTGGGACAGAAGGTGCTGGCCATCGGCAATCCATTTGGATTGGGAGGCACGCTGACCACCGGCATCGTCAGCTCCCTGGGGCGGAGCTTGCAACCGCAAGAAGGGCGCCGCCTAGAGGACATGATCCAGACGGATGCGGCCATTAATCCGGGCAACAGCGGCGGCCCATTGCTCGATTCGCACGGCTCCGTAATCGGCATCAATACGGCGATTTACGGGCCACAGGGAAACATCGGGATCGGCTTCGCGCTGCCCATCAACCGCGCCAAAGCGATGCTGGACGAGTTTCAGGCGAAGGGACGCGTGAGCCGGCCTTACCTGGGTATCCACACGATGTACGTCTCGGGCGATGCGGCGGACAGCCTGGGATTGCCGAGCGAGGGCGGCCTGCTGATCCAGCAAGTCGAAGCGGGATCGCCGGCTTCCGAAGCCGGTTTGCGGGGCGGCACACGCAGAGCCATAGCGGGGGTCTACCAGATCGTTATCGGCGGCGACTTTATTATTGCGGTGGACGGCAATCCGGTGGAAAGCAACGAGGCCCTACAGCGCGTTTTGAACCGGAAGCGGGTGGGGGATACGCTGGACCTCACGGTCTACCGCAACGGACGCACACAGCGTGTAAGGGTGAAAGTGGGAGAGGCCCCACAGACGCTATAGAGCACTGGCAAAATTCACCGAGAAGTCGGAAAGGCAGGCGAAATCGCCTGCCCCACCTCTCACCCGATGGTGGTCGCGCCAGCGGACTTCGGACTGGCTTTATTCTTACTGCCTGGCGGGCGGCCGCGCCGTTTGGCCGTAATCTCGGCCATCCAGGATGGCGGCCGGCCGCGTCTCCGGCCGCGGCCCCTGGCCAGGCGTTCCAGGCTCAAAATCGCTTCTTCGATCTGCTCTCGTTCCTGACGTAATTCCACGAGAATCTTGGCGACGTCCATGCAGTTCTCTCCCCCGAACTTTGCGGCTCGTACGATCCGGCCCGCTGTTGCTTGAGTGGCAAAATCCCACAAACCCAGCTTCACATCTTTTTTAACGTAATGTAGAGAAAATATCAAGTAGCAAATTAGCTATTTGGGACTAAAGGAGCCGTAAATAAGTTTTAGAACGAACAGAACCAATGGATGCCTCAAGCGCGCCGGCGTTTCCAATGGTAATAGAACGGCAATCCGAGGAAAATGAAACCTAATCCAAGCAGCGACTCCCGCGGAGAGTCGAATAAGGTCGAAAGCACCAGCAGGATGGCAACCAACACGAAAAGTACCGGAAGTACGGGATAGCCCAGTGTTTTGTAGGGCCGCGGCAGATCGGGCCGCTTATACCGCAGCACCACGACCGCGGCCGTGGTCATACCGTATAGAATCCAACTCGCGAAAATGACATATGTAAAGAGTTGCTCGTAACGCCCGGACAGGACCAGCAGGGCGGACCACGCACTGAGGGCCAATATGGAGGCTCCCGGTGTGTGATATGCGGCATTGACCTTGGCCACCGGTGCAAAAAAAAGCCGGTCCCGGGCCATGGCGTAGGGCACTCGCGCGCCCGAGAGAATAGAGCCGTTAAGCGCCGCGAAGATGCTGATCATGGCGGCCACGGAGACCGCATGGGCTCCCCAATTGCCTACCACCCGCCGCATCATGTCGGCGGCTACCCGTTCGCTCGCGCCCACCTGCGGCGCGGAAAGCACGTGGAAATAGGCGGCATTCGCGGCCAGATAGATGGCGATCACCGCCAGTGTGCCGCCAATGAGCGCCAGCGGCAGGCTGCGCTGCGGCTGGCGGATCTCGGAAGCCACCATGCTGACGTTATTCCAGCCATCGTAGGCCCACAGGGCCGCCACCAGCGCGGCGAAAAATCCGGCTATGGTGAGCGGATGTGCGACGGACAGGGGCGCCGGCGCGTGCGCCTTTCCGAAGCCCAGACCGGCCACGACGATGAACGTGATTAACAGTACCTTTACGATCGTGACGACGATCTGCACTTCGCCCCCAATTTTGACTCCGAAATAATTGACGCCGGCGAGAAACAGAATCAGGGCCATGGCCAGCAGTTGTCCGTAGCGCAGATCGAGCGGCGCGCCATGTGCCCCGAGCGGCAACGGCACTGTGTAGAAGACGCCATCGAGTAAGGGAAAAAAATTCGTCAAGTAGTAGAAAAAAGCAGTGGCCAAGGTAGCGATAGATCCGCTCTTCGCTACCCACATTTGTGTCCAACCGTACAGAAAGCCCCAGAGAGGGCCGTAAGCTTCCCGCAGGTAGACATATTCTCCGCCAGCTTCGGGCATAGCGGCCGCCAGCTCGGCGTAACTCAGCGCGCCGCAAAGTGACAGCAGCCCTCCAAACACCCAGACGGCAAAGACCATGGACGACGAGCCCACCCGCAGCACCATGGCGCGCGGCACCAGGAAAATGCCGCTTCCAATCACGGTCCCGATCACGATGGCGACGGCACCCCAAAGTCCCAGGTCCCGCCGGAGTTCTATTACTTTTGAATCGTTGTTCATCGGGAAATCTCCGGTGTACCGGACTGAAAGAATGACGCTCCGTATCCGGCGGCGAAGGTGACTGTGGCGCCAATCAGCACCCACCAGGTCCAAGCGATGGGTGTGGCGAAGACCACGTAGAGGACCGCGGCCAGCCCGGCCAGAACGCCGGCCATGGCGGCCCATTCGCGCACGCGCCGGGTGAGCACACCTAGTAGAAACACCCCTAGCAACAGACCCAACGTCACCGAGGCGATGGAGAGGCCCGATTCCAGCACGGATCCCCAATGGCGGGCGAGCATCCCGATGGCTACCAGGACAATCCCCCAGACTACAGTCATAGTACGCGCCAGCTTCAGGGAGGCGCCGGGGGTGGCGCGCACCAGCGGCGCGAAATCGATCACAGTGGTGGAGGCCAGCGCGTTCAGCGCCGCGCTTAAGTTGGCCATCGCGGCGGCCATGATCGCGGCTGTCACCAAGCCGGCCACGCCCACCGGCAGATGGCGCCACACGAACTCCGGATAAATACGATCCAGCGCCTGGGGCTTAACCATATGCGCATCCTGGTAATAGACGAAGAGCAACACGCCAATGCCCAGAAACAGGCTGAATTGGAAAAAGATTACCAGCCAGCTCGCCAGCAGCGCACGGCGGCTTTCCGCTTCACTGCGGGCGCTCAGCAGGCGCTGCACCATGAGTTGGTCGGTGCCATGGCTGGCCATGGTGAGGAAGCCGCCGCCCAGCAAGCCCGCCCAGAAAGAATACTTCTGCGAGAGGAACTGCATCGTGGGCGAGAACCTGAAATCGAAAACCTGCAGTTTGCCGGCCGCCCCGGCCACCGTGGCCGCATGCAACCAACCGCCGGGGATCTTGGCCAGAATCACGCAGAGGCTGACTACCGCGCCTATTACGTACAGACACATTTGCGCCACGTCGGTCCAGATCACGGCGGTCATGCCGCCCTCGAAGGTGTAAAACAGCGTCAGGGCGACGATCAGGATGATGGAAGCCACTTCGCCGGTCCCCAGCACGATGGAGACGACCAGCGAAATGGCGAACACCCGCACGCCTTCCGCCAGGGCGCGGGTCACCAGGAAAATCGCCGCGGTCAGGCGGCGGATGCGCTCGCCAAAGCGGCGCCGCATCAATTCATAAGCGGTGAACATCTCACCGCGAAAATATTGGGGCAGAAACAGCACCGAGACGGCCACCCGGCCGAGCAGATATCCGAAGACGAGTTGCAGGAAGCCAAGGTTTCCGGCGAAAGAAAGTCCGGGTGTGCCAACTATCGTGAGGGTGCTGGTTTCCGCGGAAACGATCGACAGCGCGATGGCCCACCAGGGCGCGTGGCGGCCGCCCAGGAAATAATCGCCAAGGCTCGACTGGCCCTTCCGGAAGCGCGCACCGAACCAGGTGATGGCGATCAGATAGGCTAGGATGACCGCCAGATCCGGGAAGCGCATGGAATGGCGCATTCTATCACGGCCCGCATGGTGGGGCGGCGCCATGCGCTGTCTGGCGGGGTGAAAGCCCCCGGCTGAAGGCCGCACGATTTGCTATGATTCTGAATTCGGAACTCGGGAGTCACGGACGGCGTCGAATATGTTGCGCCACGCATGTCGTTCGGTTATACTCCGCAAATACCCGCCGATACGGACGTGACGGCGGGGAGGCGCCCGGTTGGGTGCGGCTCGGCAGGCCCACAGATCAAACTTTTTAGGGACATCGGCAGGAGGCAGCAAGTGCAGCATTTCTTACGAAGGCTAACGGTGATTACGGCGATCGCGATGGCGGGCGTCACGCTTGGCTGGGCGCAGAACAGCCAGCCGGCGCAAAGCGGCCAGGCGGCGCCGGCGGGAAAAAAGCCGCAATACAAAGATCAACAGGAATATACGCTCTACGACTCCGTCACCAAGGAGGCCGACCCAAACAAGAAGCTGGCTTTGCTGAATACGTGGAAGGAAAAATATCCGGACTCCGACTTCAAGATGGCGCGGACGATGCTGTTTCTGGACACATATCAGAAATTGGGTCAGTACGCGAAAATGATCGATATCGCCAAGGAGGTCCTGGCGCTCGATCCCAAGGAACTCCACGCGTTGTATTGGATCACCCTGCTGACGCCGCAGTTGAATCTGAACTCTCAGGATGGCCTGGACACCGGCGAGAAGGCTGCCAATGGACTGCTAGCCGCGGAAGCCCCGGCCGGCACTAAGCCGGAGGATTGGGAAAAGGCCAAGAAGACCACCGACGCCATCGCCTACAAGACGCTGGGCTGGGTCGCGTGGCAGCGCAAGGCGTACGATGTGGCCGAGAAAAACCTGGCCCTGAGCCTGAAGATGGAGCCGGCCTCGGGCGAGGTCGATTACTGGCTGGGGACCGTGATCTACTTGCAGAAAAAACCGGAGCGCCTATCGGAAGCCATGTTCTATTTTGCGCGGGCCGCCGCATATGACGGGCCCGGCGCGATGACTCCGCAGCAGCGCAAGCAGGCCGACGATTTCCTTTCCAAAGTCTATTCGCAACTCCACGGGGACACCACCGGTTTAGCCGAGTTGAAGGCCATGGCCAAGACCAGCGCCGCGCCTCCCGCGGACTTCAAGATCAAGACGGCCGCCGAGATTGCCGCGGAGAAAGATGAGGAGCTGAAGAAGAACAACCCCCAATTGGCGCTTTGGTTGAGCGTCAAGGGGCAACTGCTCTCGCCGGACGGGCAAGCGTACTTCGACGGCCCCACCAATCCCATGAAAGGCGCTCTGCTGCCGGGCGGCGCGAACGGCGTTACCAAATTTAAGGGCTGGCTGCTCTCCGCCAACCCGACGGTGAAGTCGAAGGAATTGCTAGTCAGCATGGAGGGCAAGGATCAACCAGCCGACGTTACGCTGAAACTGGTGGGCGAAGACGGCAAGGCACTCCCGTTAACCGGCAAGCCGGAAGTCGGAACCGAGATCGAGTTTGAAGGCGTTGCCGACGCTTTCAGCAAGGATCCAACGTTCATGGTGACGTTCGATGTCGAGAAATCCAAGATTACCGGCCTGAAAGAGGAAAAGGTAGCGCCGGCCCGTCGGCCGGTCCACAAGACCGCATCCAATTGAGTTTTGGGCTGGCCGGGTGGGGCAGGCGCTTTCGCCTGCCAACGTTCTTCACGAATGCACAGGCGGCTTGCAGCCTTGTTGCGCCTTGGCGTTGGCCAGCACCAGACTGAGCACGACACGCTCCACAGGATTCAGCGGCTCCTTCCGTAAAGCCTGAAAATACTGGCCGAAGGCGTGCGCCGAGCGCCCTATCGCCTTGGCACAGAAGTGGCGGCTCTGGGAGGCCGCCAACCCTGTGGCCATCAGCACCGTAAGGAAAATCGCTCGCGTCCGCATATTATTAAGACGGCGGATGTGGTGCGAAGGTTAGCGGTTAGCCTTGCCGCATTCTGTTCTGCTAAGATGGTACTCGGATCTGGTACTTGGAATTGGATTTGATATGCCGTTGTACGAGTACAAATGCGCTAAGTGCGGCGATGTTTTTGAGTTGATCCAAAAATTCTCCGATGAGCCCCTACACGAGCATCCGGGGTGCGGCGGTGCAGTCGAGAAGCTAGTGTCGGCGGCGGCCTTACAGTTCAAAGGCTCCGGGTGGTACGTGAACGATTACGGCAAGAACGGCTCGGGTGGCAAAGAGAAGCCCAAGGCTGAGAAGTCCGAGTCTGACGGCAAGAAGCCTGCGGAGGGCAAGCACGGCGAAAAGGCCGAAACATCCAAACCGGCGGCCACTCCGGCGCACGAAACCTCAAGCAGCACAAAAAGTACGACGAAATCCAACCAGGACTAGGGCGGGCGGACGTGGCGAATCTAACCGCGCGCGACGGCTTCCGCCCAGCGGCGCAGCTTCTGGTCGCCGCGCGCGGACCAGGCGCCTTCGGGCACAACTCGCGCCAGCGTGCGGAATTCGTACTGTTCGATGGTCGATGCGACCACGCCCCCAGCGCTTCTGAGCACCCGGCCAAAACCAATCAGTTGCAGAGGACAGCGGTTTTCGAGCAGCGCCGGCCAGGCGATCGATAGCTCGATAAACGCCCCTACAGGCAAGTCGTTCCCGATCGCGAATGCCACGCCGTTGCTGGCCAGATTGAGAGTCTTCCCGCTTCCGACGGCGATGATTTTATCCTGCTCCAACACCCGGTAGCGGATCTCGCGCTCCATGACGAAGCGTCTCTTTGCCCGCCGTTCGACCGGTACATCCGGTTTTTCAAGTGCCATCTGTTTTGGCTCACAACCGCGCGGGGCCAGAGCGCCCGCGGATTCGACAGCCTTTGCCTAATGCCTTCAATAGGATACCATTTATCCGCCGTAACCCGGGTTAAATCTACGTGTGAAAAAGTCCCAGAAGTCCCGAGAACTCCCGCAAGTACTGATTTTGGTTTACCCGTTTGGGATACCCGGCCGGCATCAATCAGCCGCCGGCCTCACCGGCCAGACCCGGTACGCCGCCCATGGATGGCGCATTCTGCACAGCGCGGACGACCGCCTGCGCCACGGCTTCGGCCGCCGCCACGCCCAATATGTTCACGTCCGCGCGGGCATCGCCAATGGAGAGCGCAAAGGTCGCGTCTCCATCGAACATGGTGTAGACGGGGTAGATGGTGCGGGCCATCCCCAGCGTGCCGAACTCCGCCAATTTGGCGGCCTCCACCTTCGAAAGGCGCGCATTGGTCGCGACCACCGCCAGCGTGGTGTTGCGCCGCTCGCCGGCTCGCGGCCCGCGCGGCGGCAACCCGCCCGCCTTCATCAGCGCTTGGGTGTCCACCAATTCCATACTGTCGGGAGCGCTGCGCGCGCCGGCGATGAGCTGGCCGGTGGAAGGATCCCGCACGTCGCCAAAAGCGTTCACCACTACCAGCGCGGCCACCAGCACGCCGTCCTTCAGTTCCACCAGTCCCGAACCGATCCCCGACTTCATGGCCTGCCGCATGCCTAAGATCTTGCCCACGGTGGCGCCGGTGCCTGCGCCGACCGCGCCTTCCTTCGCCGGTTCGGCAGTGGCCGCGGCCGCCGCGGTCTCTCCCATTTCGCGGCTGGGGCGGATACCGCGTTTGCCGATGTCCAGATCGAACAGGACGGCGCAGGGGACGATGGGCACTACCCCGCCGCCAAAACGGAACCCGACCCCGTTCTGCTCAAGATAACGCCGCACTCCCGAAGCCGTCTCCAGCCCGAAGGCGCTCCCGCCCGATAGGACGATGCCATGCACCTGGCTGGCGATGTGGCCCGGCTGCAGGGTGTCGATCGACGACGTCTCGCTGGCAGAGCCGCGGATATCCACGCCGCCCACCGCGCCGGCTTCGCACAGAATCGCGGTGCAGCCGGTCACCGCGTCGAAATTCGATGCGTGCCCCACGCGAATTCCGGCGATGGCGGTAAGTCCTTGCATGGCCGATTTATTACATGTGTATGGTAGCATCGAATTTCGGGGACCAACCGGCTTGCTCGACTTCCTAAAGGAACCGTTCATCGCCATTCAGGAGTTCTATCTGCTGACCGGGCGCGCGCTCCGGAACGTGGCGGCGCGCCCGCACTATGGCGATGACATCGTGGCGCAGATGGATCTCATCGGGGTCGGCAGTCTGCCCATCGTGATCCTGACGGGCCTTTTCGCCGGCCTGGTAATGGCCCTGCAGATGTCCCGCGCGCTGCAACAATATGGCCAGGTGGACCAGACCGGGACGCTGGTTTCGATTTCGCTGGTGCGCGAACTGGGTCCCGTGTTGACCGCGCTCATGATGGCGGGACGCAATTCTTCGGGCATCGCCAGCGAGCTCGGCTCGATGAAAGTCACCGAGCAGATCGACGCCATGCGCGCGCTGGGCACCGATCCGATCCAGAAGCTGGTGACGCCGCGCATGGTGGCCACCGCCGTGATGCTGCCGCTGCTCACTATCCTGGCGGATTTCATCGGCATGTTCGGCGGCTGGTTCGTCTCCCGATTTTTCCTGGAGCTGCCCAGCCAGCAGTATTGGTCCACGGTGTGGCGGGCGCTGGAGTGGAACGACATCACCCAGGGGTTGTTGAAGCCGTTCGTCTTTGCGTTCATCATTTCATTGGTGGGCTGCTATTACGGCTTGCGCGCGTCGGGAGGCACGCAAGGGGTGGGCCGCGCCACCACGCAGTCCATGGTGGCTGCTTCCGTACTGATCCTGGTGGCCGACTTTTTCCTGGGCAAGATTTTTGTCAGCCAAGTGGTGTCGTGATGCCGGCGGATACCCAAACTCCGGTCCTGCGTTTCGATCGCGTAAGCGTGGTGTTCGACGATACGCCCGCTTTAGCCGATGTATCCTTTCAGGCCTATGAGGGCGAATCGCGCGTGATCATGGGCGCCACCGGCAGCGGCAAAACAGTCTTGCTGAAGACGGCTTTGGGCTTGCAAAGACCGGATTCGGGGACCGTGTACGTTTTCGGCAAGGACATCAGCCGCATGCGGGAGCGGGAATTGTTTGAAATCCGGAGCAAGATGGGCATGCTGTTCCAGGAGAGCGCGCTGTTCGACTCGCTGAACATCGAGGACAACGTGAGCTACCCGCTGCTCAACCAGTTGTCGATTCACTGCCCTCCCGAAGACGTCCTGCCGCGCGTGGAACAGGCTTTGAAGTTCGTGGAGCTGGAGGGCACGCTGGAGAAATTTCCGAGCGAGCTGTCGGGCGGCATGCGGCGGCGCGCGGCCATCGCCCGGGCGGTGGTCACGCAGCCTCCGTTACTGCTCTACGATTCGCCCACGGCGGGCCTAGACCCCATCACGGCGCAAACCATCGTCGCCCTGATCGTGAAGGAGCGGGATTTGAACAAAACCACCACGCTGATCGTGACGTATCGCTATCAGGATGGCAACCTGGTGGCGAATTTCCGCTACAATCCGGAGAATGGCGGCTTGGAGCGGGCGGGCAACCATGACGGCGGCCCCGCGTCCCGAACGTTCTTCATGGTGCTGCGGGATGGCCGTCTGGTCTTCGAAGGGCCGCAGGCCGATCTGGAGGCGTCCAAAGATCCGTATATTTCGAAGTTCGTAAAGCATCGGGGATAGAGCATGCCGGAGCTGAGCAAAGTGCGCTGGTCGCAGTTGAAGGTCGGGGTGGTGGCGTTCGCCGCCATGGTGATCCTGGCGGTGCTGATCTTCCTGTTGACCGGAAATCGCAGCCCCTTCGAACGCGACCAGACCGTGCGCACCTACATGTCGGATGGCGCGGGCATGACCGAGAGCACCCCCGTGCGGCTCAATGGCATTTTGGTCGGCGCCGTCCAGGGGATCAAGTTGTCGGGATCGAAAGATCCCAGACGAGCCGTGGAGTTCTCGCTGACGATTCAGGAGAGGTATATGCGGGAGATTCCTGAAGACTCCACCGCCGCCGTCACCGCCGCCAATCTGCTAGGCAGCAAGTTCATCGACATCACCAAAGGGCAGAGCGCCACCCCCATTAAGCCGGGAGCCGAGTTGCGCAGCTTGCAGACGCAGGACATCCCCGAACTGATGGCCCAGAGCGCGAATCTGATCCAGACGCTGCAGGATATTTCCAAGCGCGCCAATTCCATGCTGGCGGATATCGATGCGGGCAAAGGCAATCTGGGCAAGCTGTTGCGGGACGACGAGCTCTACAAGCGGCTGAACGCGATCGCCGCCGAAGGGCAGCAACTGTTGGCCGACGTGCGCGACGGCAAGGGCACCTTGAGCAAACTCATCTACGACGACAGCTTGTATCAAAACGTGCAAGCGCCGATCAAGCGCATCGACGCCATGCTGGACGATTTGCAGCAGGGCCACGGCACTGCGGGCAAGTTGCTGAAAGACCCGCAAGTCTACGACGAGGCGCAGCAGACACTCGCCGAAATGCGCAAGTTGACGCAGGATCTCAACGCCGGGAAGGGCACCGCCGGCAAGCTGCTGAAGGACGATCAGCTTTACAAGCAGCTCACCGAACTGACCGCCAAGCTGGATGCCACCATAGACCGCATCAACTCCGGGCAGGGCACCGTGGGTCAGTTGCTGGTGAATCCGCAGATGTACGACGCCATGAACGGGGCCATGCGCGAGTTCCAGGCGCTGGCCAAGGACATCCGCGCCAATCCCAAGAAGTTCCTGCGCATCAAGCTGGCAATCTTTTGATCGCCCGCAAGCGATTGGTGGTGAACGCCGACGATTTCGGATTCACGCCCGACGTGAATCGCGGCATTGTGGCGGCGCACCGCGACGGCATTCTCACCGCGTCCACGTTGATGGCGAACGGCGAGGCGTTCGACGACGCCGTGCGGCTGGCGCGGGATACGCCATCGCTGGATGTGGGCTGCCACTTGGCGCTGATCTCGGGCCGTTCGCTGCTGCCGCCGTACGCCGCGCTGCCTGCGTCGGCGCCGGCGTTGCTGCGGGCGCTGGCTGCGGGGCGCATCCGCGTATACGACGAGTTGGCGGCGCAGGTGCGCAAGATCCTGGCGGCCGGCCTGGAACCCACGCATCTGGATGCGCACAAGCACACGCACCTGGCGCCGCCGGTGCTGGACGCGGTGGCGCGCATCGCCGAGGAGTTTGAGATTCGCTGGGTGCGGCGGCCGTTCGATATTCCGCGCACAGCGCCTGGAGTTTCGTGGCTGAAGCGGGCCACAAGCGGCAGCTTGCAGGTGCTGCGTGGCCATTTCCACCGCGTGCTGACGCGCCACGGCTGCCGCACGACGGATCATTTCGCCGGATTTCAACTGACCGGGCGGTTCCGCGCGCCCGAACTGGCGCAGTTGATTCGCGAGCTGCCGGAGGGCGTGACCGAGTTCATGTGCCATCCGGGGTATTGCGGCGACGATCTGCGGCGCGCGCGCACCAGGCTCAAGGAGAGCCGCCAGCGCGAGATGGAAGCGCTGATGGCGCCAGAGGTGCGCGCCGCGCTGGTGGCAGCGGGGGTGGAGTTGGTGAATTACCGTATGCTCAACTGCTCCGCTTTGTAATTACGCCTTACCATAAGTAAGGAGGCCATCATGAGCTTTCAGAACCTTTGCGTGCAACACGACGGGCCGTCCGCCGTGGTCACCCTGAACCGTCCGCAACGGCGCAATGCGCTGTCGCTGGAATTGATGCTGGAGCTGATCGACTGCCTGGACGCCATCGGACGCGACCGGGCCATTCGCGCGGTAATCCTGGCGGCCGCGGGCAAGGTCTTCTGTTCCGGCCACGATCTCTCCGAGATGGTGGGCCGCGACATCGTCGAATACCGGCGGCTGTTCGACGTGTGCAGCGAGTTGATGATGAAGATCCAAGCCATTCCGCAACCGGTGATCGCGGAGGTGCAAGGCATCGCCACCGCGGCTGGATGCCAGTTGGTAGCCACCTGCGACCTGGCCATCGCGTCGGACCAGGCGGCCTTCGCCACGCCCGGCGTGCGCATCGGCCTGTTCTGCACCACCCCCATGGTGGCCTTGAGCCGCGCGGTGGGGCGCAAGCGCGCGCTCCAAATGCTGCTGACGGGCGAGTTGGTGGACGCGGCCACCGCGGCGGACTGGGGCCTCGTCAACCGGGTTGTGCCGGCAAACGGCCTGCAGGACGAAACGCGGAAGCTGGCGGCGCACATCGCGGAGGCCAGCACCTTCACGGTGTCGCTGGGAAAGCAGGCCTACTACACCCAGATCGACCTGGACCAGCCCAAAGCCTACGCCTATGCCAAGGAAGTCATGTCCATGAACTCGCTGGCGGCGGACGCGCAAGAGGGCATTTCGGCGTTTCTGGAGAAGCGCGCGCCTTGCTGGACGGGCAGATGACTCCGGTTAACTTTCGTTATGAGAGTTTAGCAATATTCAATACTACCCGTTACCCGGAGTACCTTTGCTAACTTGTGGTGGCAGTCCTCGGCAAGGTATCCAATATTAAGAGCTAAAGAAATGGCTGAAAAGAGGAAAGAACAGCGGCGCTTCACCAACGCCATGTTTTCCGTGACCTGGGAGGACGCGCGCGGCCAGAGCCGGTCGCTCAGGGTCCGGGGCCTGAATGTTTCCAACTCAGGCATGCGCATCGAGTCCAGCGAAGAGATGCATACCGGTGTGCCGGTCAGCCTGCAAGCGGAGCGCCACGAACTGCGCGGCAAAGCCACGGTGCGCAACTGCATGCGGCGGGGCTCCGGGTACATGGTGGGACTGGAGTTTTCCGAAGAAACCAAGCGGACGTTGCGCCTGCCGCTGGTGGACGCGATCGATTTTTACGAGGTGCTGCAGGTCAGCCAGAACGCCGAGGCGGAGACTATTCACCGCGTCTATCGCATCATGGCCGCGCGGTTCCATCCGGACAATCCCCAGACCGGCGATGCCGAGCGCTTCCTGCTGCTGAACGACGCCTATGAAGCGCTCTCCGATCCGGAAAAGCGCGCGCTCTACGACGCCGCCCGGCGCGTTAGCGAATGCCAGGCGCTGCCGACCTTCGAGCTGAGAGAATTCGTGGACGGCATCGAGGGCGAGCAGAACCGCCGGCTGGGTGTCTTGTGTCTCCTTTACAACCGGCGGCGGTCCGACATGGAGCATCCGGGGCTTTCGCTGCTGGATCTGGAGCGGCTGATGTCGTTTCCGCGCGAATACATTGCGTTCACGGTCTGGTATCTAAGAGACAGCGGCTTTGTGCAGATGGGTGAGTACTCGGATTACGTGCTCACGGCGGCGGGCGCCGACCACGTGGAAACCAACTCTCCGCGGAACGCCGTGTTTCACAAGTTGCTCAGGGCCTGAAGGCGCCTGCCCGATACACCGATACCCGCCCGCTATGGTTGCGCGGGGATCGCGTTCAACGCCGCCGTAATGCTGCCCACCGCGCCGGTCGAGGCGTCGCGCACCACCACCCGTATATCGCTGGCTTTGCCCGTCCGCGGGAGCACCCGGTGGTACATGAGGCCTTCCCGCTGCACGCGGTCGTAATTCTGTTGCTTCAACTCCAACGACATGGTATCGTCCACGCCGTACGTCTGGACGCCGTGCGCATCCCTTTCCAGGAACAGAAGGTCCAGTTTCCCAGTCCATCGGTCCCCTTGCGGATCGAGCAGAAACGATTTCGGGTCCACCCGCAAGGTCACGTCGAAGCCCCCGCTGGCCTCGTGTACCGTTGCGCGCAACCCGACGCCGTTGGCGTCCATGGGGCTCAAAACGGCGTCTCTCAGAGCCGCCCGCCGCAGCCCTTCGTCTTGCGGCGGAGTACTCTGATCCAGATAACCCTTGCGGTATCGCAGATCCACGTGCGGAAACTCCACCAGCTTTACTTTCAGGTTGTGAAACGAGTTATCAAACTTGTCGTTTTGGGGATAATAGCCTAGCGTATAAGTAACCGAGGAATCCTCGACGGCGGTCCGGATGGCGCCCGCGATGTCGTTCGAGTTGACGAAGGCGCGCCCTCCCGTGCGGCTCGCCAGCTCTTCCATGGTGGCTTGGTTCCGATAGGTGCGGGACGAAACTCGCGCCGAGGCGGAAGCCACTAGCCCGCGCGCATCCACGGGATAGATAGCCAGGTTCGCGTTGTTCAGCGCGCGTATGGTCTGGTCGGCATCCGCGGTCCAGGTCTGCTGCTCTTTGGGAAAAGAACTTGGGCTCATGCCCGAAGGCCCGCTACGGCCGCCCCCGGCCCGGCCGCCCCCTCCCCCGCCGCCACCGCCAAATCCGGGAAATCCGACCTGCAAGGGAAACGCGCTCGAAACCCAGATCAGGTTCTTGCGGCCGGGCAGGGGCGCCAGGTTGTCGGCAATGAACTCGATGGCCTTCAAGGTCTGCAGAATCCGGTTGTTGAGAAAGAAGGTCCTTTCATAGCTGTTCCCCCCGGCCCCAAGCCACCCGCCTAGCGGATCGATCAAGTCGCTTGCTCCGGTGACATCCGGCGCGATGTCCCCTTGATACTTTGCCAGTTTCGCCACCAGGTCCGAGGAATCCGTGGTGTAGTCGTGCAGTACGCGCAGGCCGCGGGTATCCAGGGTATAGATGGCAACGCGGTCCTCCGGCTGGATCTGTTTAAGAAACTGGACCACTTGCTTACGCGCATAGGTCTGGTCCGAAAAGCGGGTGTTTACTCCATCCAGCAGGATCGCTGTAACAGCCGCCGGCGTTCCCGACCGTTGTTCAAGCTGGTTGGTGAATGTGCCTTGGGGCAATGGCGCGGCCGCCGACGGCAGGATCGCTCGCGTTTCCTCGGAGAACTGCCGGATTTCCTGCCGCTTGCCATTGTCGAACACCTGAAAGTCCTCTTTCTTTAGCCCCGGTACGGGCGCGCCGTGTTTGGTCGCAATCACGTTGATCTGCACCAGGCGGGTGGTGGTCCGGATGACTACGTCGGGCATCTGGGCGTTCAAGATCCCCGCGGCCAGCACGGCCAGAATCGGAAGTCGCATGTTCGGTCCTCTTTCACTGCTAACAACGCCTGCGAGCAGTCCCCGGTTTCAGATATCTTGGTCCGAGACAATCCGGCGGGATGCGGGCCAAACGCCGGTGAGAGGTCAAGTACCTATCGCCCGTCATCGCCGGGCGCCGGGGGTCCCTACGGCGCGGCGGTGCGGCCCTTCTGCGGCCAATTCTCCGGCGCGTGCAGGTCCTCCGGCAGCCTGGTCCGCGCGTCGCCCCTGGTGTGCCGGAGCTGCTCCACGGTCAGATCCTCGGCGGTCGAAAGATCCGCGCCGCAGATATTGGCGTGCGACAGGTCCGCACCCATCAGCCGCGCACCCACCAGATTGGCGCCGTGCAGGTCGGCGTGCCGCAGGTCCGCGCCGCGCAGGTTGGCCAGCACCAGGTCGGCTTCATACAGTAGCGCGCCGGACAGATTAGCCATCATCAGATCCGCGCCGCGCATCACGGCGAAAGACAGATCCGGCTTCTCTTTGGGATTCTCTTCCCGCCATTTGTTCCAGGCGTTCACGTCGCCCATCGCCAGTTCAAAATGTTCCTGGTCGGCCATCGGATATTCATTGTATCGCCCTTGCCATCAGGAAGCCATCGCCGCCATCCTCGTAGTAGCGCGGCACCATGCGCACGCGCCGGAAACCCAGTGAGCGATACAACTGCGCGCCCCCGGTATTGCCGATCCGCACCATCAGCTCCACGCGCCGCACGCCCGCCGCACCCAGTTCGCGCAGCGTGTGCCGCATGAGGGCAGCCGCTAAACCCCGCCTGCGATAATCCGGATGAACGGCGAGGGACGCGATCTCGGCGTTGCGTTTCTCCGCGCAGGCCACCGCGTAGCCGGCGACGCGTCCGGCCGCCTTGGCCACTACGAAAAAGTCGCGGCAATCGCGATACATCTCGAGGAAGTACCTGCGCGGCCAGGCCTCCGAGCCGAAGCTGGCGCGTTCGATTTGCAAGATACGCGCGAGATGGCGCAGCCGGAACGGAACGATCTGGATAGCGCGGGTCAGAGGGCGTTGGCCGTGGAAAGACCGCAATCGATGTGAATCACCTGGCCGGTGATCTTGCGCGAGTAGTGGCTGCCCAGGAAAAGGGCGGAATCCGCCACGTCTTCCTTAGTGACGGTTTCCTCGATCGCGCACCGCTTGGCGGCCAGCCCCTGGAAATGCTTCCAGGCGGCGCTGGCCACGGCTAAAGGGTCCGGATGGTTCTCTGCACGGGCCATCTCGATGGCTTCCTGGAACGCCCGCGCGCGCTGCCGCTCCAGGGCTTCCGGGTTGCGCAGGAACGCGCCCATGATCCCGGTGGCCGCCACGGTCTCGATGGGCCCCGGCGAAAGGGCGTTCACCCGGATCTTTTTCGGGCCGAGCTCCAACGCCAGGTATCGCACGGCGCTTTCCAGCGCGGACTTGGAAACGCCCATCAGTCCGTAGGAAGCCTCGGCGCGTTCCGAGGCCTGGTAGGTCAGCGTAATCACGCTGCCCCACTCTCCCAGGTTCGGCTTGGCGAAGCGCACGGCCTTGCACAGCGAATGCGCGGAGATGGTCAGGCTCTTGCAGAAAGCTTCCGCGCCGCAATCCGACGCGGGTTCGGTAAACAATTCATTGGGCGCGAAGGCGATGGCGTGCACCAGCACGTCCAGCGGATGGTTCTGGAATCGGGCGAAAAAGTTGGCGATTTCCTCGTCCTTCTCGACATCGCAACGGTCGCCCGTCACTCCGGGGTTATCCAGCAAAAGCAGCCGCACGCGGCTGAAAAACTTCTGCTGGTAGCCGATGAAAACGTGCGCGCCATGCTCCGCAAATCGCTTGGCGATAGCCCACGCCAGGCTGGATTCATCGGCCACCCCCAGCACGGCTACATTCTTGCCTTCCAGACCCATTCCGCGGCGATCCGCTGCCATCATCGTGAAGTTGTCCTCGCCTATTCAAAATAGCGCAGTTCACCGTGGCGCACGCTGTGGGGCGGGCAAGATTGGCCGCCCTCTAATTTAGGGCAAACGCGCGGCGATGAAGTCCGCGATGCGCTCGGCGGCGGGAGGGTCCAGATTCGCCAGGACGGCCACGATATAGCCGGAGCCCGGCGAGAATTTCAATTCGCTGTTCATTCCAGGCGCGCCGCCGCCGTGGCCCAGCCAACGCGTGCCATTGGCGCTGGAATCGAAGAATCCGTAAGCGTACTTCGCGCCCGGCCTCCCCGCGACCTTGCCCGTGGTCAGCAATTCAGTGTATTCGGCGTTCAGGAGTTTATGTTCCATTACCGCATTGGCGAAGTTTGCCAGGTCCGCGACGGTCGAGTAGCCTCCTCCGGCGGAAGTGCCGCGCACCGGTAGGGTATCGTCGTTGGGCTGCCATCTGTCGTCGTTGTACATATAGCCGACGGAACGGCCCTCCACTTTCTGCTCTTCAGGAAACGAGTCCGTGCGGGTCATACCAGCCGGCTGGAAGATATGCTCCCGAACGTAATCGTAGTAGCTCGCGCCGGACACCTTCTCAACCAGCACGCCGAGCAGGATGAATCCATAGTTACTGTAGGCGAACCGAGCGCCGGGCTCGAATTCCAGCGGGCGTTTGCCGTACAGCGCGACGTAGCTGTCGAGCGTCCGCAGCGCCAGACGGTTCTTTTCAAAATCCGGGCCAAAAATATCGCCTGTGCCGCCGGTGTGCGTCAGCAGATGATGCACGGTCACTTTGGCGGCCAACTCTTTGTTCGGGTAATCGGTCAAATACTTCCCGATGGGATCGGTCAGCTTCAATTTGCCGGCTTGCGCGAGTTGCAGCACGGCCGTAGCGGTGAACATCTTATTCATGGAGCCGATGCGGAAGCGGGTTTCCAGGCGGTTCGCAATGCGATGTTCCCGATCGGCCAACCCATAAGCGCCGGAGAAGACCACCTTGCGTCCTTTGGAAATCATTACGGCTCCGGCGAAGCGGTCTTCCGCGGTCCGCTTTTGGATTTCGGTCTGCAGCGCCGCGATGGCCGCGGATTCGCTCAGGCGGGCTGGAGCGGGGGAGTCGGGCGAAGGGGATATCAGCTCGAGGCCGAACTCCTTGAACTGATATGGAGGGGCGGGATCGACTTTCAGGGTGAAGCGGGCCAGGTTATCGGAGTCGCGTTCCTTGACGATGCCGGTCAGCTTGTCCGGCGCGGATTCCTCGACTTTCTTCAAATCGAAACCACCCGTCCTGCGCCGGAATTCGAGTTGCCGGTCAATGCGGGCGTCCGGCTCGTTCTCCTTGAGAAATTTTTCGAGTTCATCCCGTTGGCCGCGGTTGAAGACCTCCAGCCAGCGTGCGAACTGCCGACCGGCGGGGGTGTCCGGAGTATGGGGAGGTTGCGCCGCGAGAAAGCCGCAGAGGCAGATTGGCGCTATCGCCAACAGGACCGGTCGTTTTGGCATAGAAGGGGTTAGACGGTCAAAGGCCCAAGCGGTACCATTTTTTGCGGGGGGGGGACACGGGATCGAGCAGCATGATCTCTTCGCCGGCGATGACGGCCTGGGGCGCTGTGGTGAAGAGCAGTTTGGCAACGCTGGCGCTCCAGGTCTTCTCGACGCATTGATAGGCGTCGCGGAGGTCCGGCGTGCGGTATTTGGTATCGTGGGCGTCGCTGGCGATGAAGTGCACCAGGTTACGGTTCATCAGATCGGTAGCCACGGATTTGGCGGTGCGTCCGAAGCCTCCCAGCAACGATCCCGCGGTAACTTGCACCAGCGCGCCGTTTTCGACCCAGGCTTGCAACTGATCGAGACGGGTGTGCAGGAGGCCGTTGCGTTCGGGGTGGGTGACGATGGGGGTGAGACCGGCCCCTTGGAGCCGGTCGAAGATTTCCTGTGTGGTGCGGGGGATGAGGAGGTCGGAGAATTCGACCAAGAGGTAGCAGCGGTGATTGATGGCGTATTTGGCGGGGTGGTTGAGGGCGTCCTCAATATTCTCCAGCGTGAGATGGAAGTCGCAGCCTCGGTGGATGCGGGGGAGGGGGCCGGCGGCCTCTTGCAATTCGGCGATCTTCTCGTCGATCAGGCCGGGTTCGAAGGTGAACTCGGTGTTGGCGTGCGGGGTGGCGACGATGTCGGTGGTGCCGGAATCGGCCGCCAGACGCAGCATGGCGACGGAGTCCTCGAGGGTTTTGGCGCCATCGTCGAGGCCGGACAAAATATGACTATGGATATCGACCAACCCCTGATGCTACTACAAGGCGGCGGGACGCGGTAAATCGTTGGGAGAATATCCGGGCGATGGCGGCACCTGATCCAAAAGGAGATTATTCGCATATCCGGATTCGCCCGCCGGCTTCGCTCGTCAGAATGCCGGCTGAAGGCCGTCCCCGCTGGGATACTTTCGCAATTGTGGGGCGGGCAATCCTGCCCTGGGTCCGCTTTGGGGACGGCTTTCAGCCGGCCCTGGCCGCCTAAAGGCGTTCCCAGAGGGGACCCCAGGCCAAGATTGGCCGCCCTCCCATCGATGCTGGTGCTCAGACGAACGTCCCATAAGATTAACGGAGAATAAACAGCCCTGATGTTTACCATCTGTATTGATGAAAGTATTTCAACCTATTTTTTGGCCGATTCCAAATGGGACCGAGTTAGCGACGGCTTTGTCTTATGACTAAGTCGCATGCATGGTTCGCTCTAACTGCCAAGCCCCGGCACGAGAAGGTGGTCGCGGAGAACCTGCGCGGCAAGGGTCTGGAGTCGTTCGTGCCCCTCTACCGGACACGCCGCCAGTGGACGGGCCCTATCCAATCCGTCGATTTACCCCTGTTTCCCGGTTACGTATTCTGCCGTTTCGCTTATGCCAGCCGGATCCCGGTGCTTAACACTCCGGGTGTCACTTCCGTGGTGGGTTCTTCGGATGTCCCCACGCCGGTAACCGACGCCGATATATCGCGCATCCGCGCCATTCAGGCGTCGGGGCTACCGGCGCGGCCATGGCCGTACCTGCGCTTGGGACAAAAGGCGCGTATTGAGCGGGGGGCTCTGGTCGGCTTGGAGGGCGTCCTGATCCGCGAAAGGGATGCGCTGCGCGTGGTGGTTTCCGTGGAGTTGTTGCGCCGCGCGATAGCCGTGGAAATTGGCCGCGACATGATTCGCGCGGTCGCGGGCGCGGAGCACGCCGGCATGGCGCATGTATATCTTACCGAACAGAGGCTTGGCGCGGGTGGAACACATAAGTCAGAAGTCAGAAGTCGGAAGTGAGAGGCCGGCGCCCGCTTGAAGGAGAGTTTCATGCAGAGTTCCAGCAGCAGTCTTAGGTTCCCGTTCTACTTACTCTCGTTGGCAATTCTACCGGAGGCGGCGCAGGTGCGCCCCATAACCGACACGGCCAACGCCAATCTGCCGGCCCAACGCAGCGGCCCCAACGAGCTGGCGGCGGTCTGGGTATACGGCGCGCCGGGACCCGAGGCGCGCGGTGCGGGTGGCCGCCGATGGGCTGATGCGGCTCCGCAAGCAGCGCATTAAGGCCGGGGACTAATGCCGGGAGAGTTGGAGGTGTCGATTGCGTCCGCGCTAGTGGCCGAAGGACTCATCGTGGTCCCTTTCGTCACCGGTAAGCGGGTGTTTCGTTCCTGGCTCAACCAATTCCCAAATAGATAGTGAATCATATGACCGATCCCAAAGCTCTCCCCACGCCCATCCAAGCCTTGCAGCCGAGCTGGTACGGCTACGATGCCGAACCGCCGGAGGAAGCCGCCATTCCACTGGCTCACTATCTTTGGATCCTGCGCCGCCACCGCTGGAAGATCATCGCCTTCGTTGTCGCGTGCGTGGCCGCCGCCTGGTTCGTCTCCGCGCGTTTGACTCCGATCTACGAATCCACGGTCACGGTGGATATCGACCGCCAGATGCCGTCGGCCGTCATCGGTGAGGACGCCGCGCGCGCGCCCCTGAACGACGCCGACCAGTTTCTGGCGACTCAAGTGAAGCTTATCCAATCGGACTCCGTGTTGCGGCCGGTGGCGCAACAGTATGGTCTGCTCGATCTTGAAAAAACGGCATCCGGCATCGCCCCGGAGAAGTCTTCCGAGACCGGCGAGGACGCTCCCATCCTGCTGAATAAGCTTAGGGTGACGCGTCCGCCCAACACTTACCTGTTGCTGATCAGCTACCGCTCGCCGCAGCCGCGTCTGGCGGCCGCCGTCGCCAACGCGGTGGCGCACTCCTATGTGGAGCGCACTTATAACATCCGTTTCCAGTCGTCCGCGTCCCTGGCGGACTTCATGGAAAAGCAGATCGAGGAGCTGAAGGCCAAGATGGAGCACTCGGCGGCTGCGCTGGCGCAGTTCGAGCGCGAATTGAACGTCATCAATCCGGAAGAGAAGACCAGCATACTTTCGGCGCGGCTGTTGCAGATCAACACCGAGTACACCAACGCCCAAACCGATCGCGTGCGCAAGGAATCCGCGTGGAAATCGGTGCAAACGGGATCGCTCGAATCCGCGCAGGTTTCGACGCAGGGGGAAAACCTCAAGATCCTCTCCGCCAGGCTGGATGACGCCCGCCAGAAATTCGCCGAGGCCCGGACGCACTTCGGCCCAAACCACCCGGAATATCGCAAGGCCGCTGCGCAGGTGGAGGAGATCGAGCGCCAGTTGCAGCAAAGCCGCCAGAACACGGAACGGCGCGTGGAAGTGGAATACTACGAATCCATAAGCCGCGAGAGCATGCTGCAGAAAGCCGTGGCCGGGACCAAGGCGGAGTTCGACCGGCTCAACGCGCACAGCTTCGATTACCAGGCGTTGAAACGCGAAGCCGACGCCGACAAGACGCTTTATGAGGAACTCGTCCGCAAAATCAAAGAGGCCGGCATCAACGCGGGATTCCAGAACAGTTCCATTCGCATTGCCGATCCGGCGCGCGCCATCAGAAAACCGGTATTTCCGAACATGCGGCTGAACATATTATTGGCTTTCATGTTTTCCACGCTGCTGGCCGTCGGCTTCGCCATTCTGACCGATGCGCTGGACAGTTCCTTGCGCGACCCCGAGCAGGTCCGCTCCCTTTTCCAGACGGAGGTTATGGGGAGTCTGCCGATGGTGAAGGCCTGGCGCCGCGGCCAGGTCTCCACATTCTCGGGCGAAGCAGGTACGACGCCGCTGGAGCGCGGGGAGGATACCGCGGCTCCGCCGAACCGCACCGTGACCAGCTTTGAAGAAGCCGTGCGTACGCTGCGCAGTTCGATTCTGCTCGGATCGTTCGACCGGCGCCTGAAGTCGCTGATGATCACCAGCGCCACGCCGGCCGAAGGAAAAACCACCACCGCCGTGCACCTGGCCATCGCCCACGCGCAGCAGAAGCATAAGACCCTGCTGATCGACTGCGACCTGCGCCGCCCCGGGGTCCACGCTAAGTTCGGGATCAATCCGGAAACAGGCCTGGCCGCCGTTCTGCAGAATGGCATGCAATGGCGCGAGAAGCTGGTCAGGCTGCCGGAATTGAGCGACTTGGATATCCTGCCGGCCGGCTTTTCCAGCCGCCGGGCGGCGGACCTGATCGGGCGGCGGCTGCCGGAAATCCTGGAGGATGCCGGCAGCGAGTACGACTTGATCGTGGTGGATTCGCCGCCCATACTGGGCTTCTCCGAGCCGTTGCAAATGGCCGCCGCGGTGGATGGCGTGGTGATGGTAGCCAAAGCCGGCGAAACGAATCGCAAAACCATGGGGTCGGCGCTCGGCATCCTGCAACGCGTGCGGGCCAATGTGGTCGGCCTGGTGCTGAACTCCGTCACCAGCAGCATGAGCGACAGCTTTCGCTACTACGGGGATAACCGCAAATACTACAAATACTACGAGCCGGCGGAGGGCGATTGATCGCGGATTTTGTCAAGCGTCATGGTGCCGGAGGAGGGGGTCGAACCCTCATACCCAGTGAAGGATGCGGGATTTTGAGTCCCGTGCGTCTGCCAGTTCCGCCACTCCGGCCGATTGCGCGAAAACCTTTATTAGTATAACGCGGCTGCGAGCGCGACTTCCGAGAGACCCACCCCGATGGCACTATTCAAAACCCGCAGCGCCGCCGTTTATGGCATCGACGCGCATTTGATCGACGTCGAAGTCGACATGTACGCGTCCGGCTCGGCGCGCGATTTCGTCATGGTCGGCATGCCGGATACCGCGGTGCGCGAAAGCCGCGAGCGCATCAAATCCGCGCTCATCAATTCCGGCTTCCGTTATCCGAATAAGGCCGTCACCATCAATCTCGCGCCGGCCAACGTGCGCAAGGAGGGTGCCGGCTTCGATCTGCCGATGGCCATGGGGATTCTGGGGGCGATGGGCACCGTCCCCGCGCTCGATCGGCATATTCTGCTGGGCGAATTGTCGCTCGATGGCGGCATACGGCCCGTGCGCGGCGCTTTGTCGGTGGCCGTGTGCGCGCGCGCCCAAGGCATCGCCAATCTGGTGCTGCCGTTGGCCAACGCGGCTGAGGCGGCGGTGGTGGAAGGCGTCAACGTGTTTGGCGTGCGGCATCTGGCCGAGGTTGTGAAACTCGTCTCGCAGCCGGAAGAGTTCGCTCCCACGGCGCCCGCCCTGCGAGCGTCGGGCCCGGAATCCGGCGCCCCGGACTTCCGCGATGTGCGCGGACAGGCCAGCGCCAAGCGGGCGCTTGAAGTCGCCGCGTGCGGCGGACACAATGTGCTCATGATCGGTCCGCCCGGATCGGGCAAAACGATGTTGGCCAAGCGGCTGGCGGGCATCCTGCCGCCGTTGACGTTTGCCGAATCCATCGAGACCACCAAGGTGCACAGCGTGGCCGGCTTGCTCGCCGGCGGCGCGGGGCTTTTGCGCGAGCGGCCCTTCCGCACGCCGCACCACACCATCTCGGACGCCGGCCTGATCGGCGGCGGCGCCGGCATGGCGCGTCCGGGTGAAGTCAGCCTGGCCCACAATGGCCTGTTGTTTCTCGATGAATTCCCCGAGTTTCCGCGCGATGTGCTGGAGATACTGCGCCAGCCGCTCGAAGACGGCTCGGTGACCATCGCCCGCTCCAATATGACGCTTTGCTTCCCCGCCAGTTTCATGCTGGTGGCGGCCATGAATCCGTGCCAATGCGGCTTCTACGGCGACACCACGCGCGAATGCCGCTGCACGCCCGGCATGATTCAGCGCTATCTGGGCAAGATCAGCGGCCCGCTGCTGGATCGCATCGATATCCACCTGGAAGTCCCCGCCGTGCCCTATAAGGAGATGCGCGCCAACGATGCCAGCGAGTCTTCCGCGGACATTCGCGCGGTGGTGGAGCGCACCCGCGCCATTCAGCGCGCCCGCGGCTTCTATAACGCCCAAATGCCCTCGCGCCACATCCGCAAGCTCTGCACGCTGGACGAAGCCGGCGAACGCACTCTCGAAATGGCCGTGCGCCGCATGGGACTTTCGGCCCGCGCGCACGATCGCATCCTGAAACTGGCGCGCACCATCGCCGATGTGGGCGAATCCAAGGACATATCCGCCAAGCATGTGGCCGAGGCGGTGCAGTATCGCAGTTTGGACCGCAATTATTGGAACTGAAGGGCGCGTTGGGGGTCGTTTTGCCTGTGCCGCAGATCGTCGGTACAGTCGGTTGTGTCCGGCGCTGATCTCCGCTACCGTATTTATTTCGGAGGTCCAGCCATGCTCAGGGAGCTTCGGTTCCTTTCCGTAATCGCAGCTTGCCAATTACCCTTCGCCGCTCTCACCTCCGGGCAGACGTTTGAGATGAAGGACAGAGACGGGAGTGTGGTGCTCACAATCAGTGCCGTCAGAATGTTTCGACATTCGGACAAAGAAGATCTCCCCGTTTTTCAAGCCGTCGTGAAGAACGTCTCGGGGCAAAGCCTGACCTTGGAAGCACTCAAGGGAACCGTCCACAGAAAAGACGGCTCGACTGTGGAGTTCATTTTTGCGCTTTGCGATGTTCGCTGGTGCGAGTTTCCGAAGGACTCCCAGCGTGACGTCAGCCATTCATTTGCCAAGGGGTCGCTCACGCCGGCGACGTTGGATTTCGTGACGTTTTCGTGGCCATCGGAATCGGAGCCGGGGCGAATCGCCGCTGAAAGGAACGCGGCTGAGGCCGCGCAGCTTGAACGGTTGAAGGCTGCTGAGCGGGCGCGGATTGCCCTGCAACCCGTCATTGGGAGGAGCGTTTATGCTGTAGCGTATTCCTACCTGTACAAAATCGGTACGCCGGTGGAACCTCATGGCACGGGGAGCTACGTTCGATTCAAATGGCGGCGACGTTCTCATTTCGGACTTTCCGAGGCTCGTGCCACTGCAGATAGTCTCAGCAGAGATGACGTCGGAAGGCGACGGCGGGGTAATCTTCAGGCTTAACATGCCGAATGGCCACGCTGCCATTTCTTTTATGACTTCTGCGTGTCTTGGCGGCGAGGTCATGAGTGATGGCAACAAGCTTTTCAAGGCTATCGGGTCTTGTGGAGTTTTCTTTATTGCCATGCCCCAGCTCACGCCAAGGGAGATAGCGGCGGTAAAGAAAGAGACCATATTCCGAGGTATGAGCCGACGTGCGCTTGAATGCGCCATCGGCTTCCCGGAAAGCGAAAACGACTGGGGAAGCGGCGGGATTCAACTGGTTTATTTTAGGGGCTCAGAGTTTGTCTACCTTCGCCAAGGAGTGGTTGTAGATTGGCAGATGTTCGGTATCAGATGAGACGCAAGTTCACTGGAGAAGCGGCGCGGTGCCGCCACGACCTGCGCTGGCACCAATGCCCACGAGCGTACGCAGGGCCGGGAACGCCACCGCTGGACGGCCGGACTGCCCGGATCCGCGGGCGCGCCACCTAAGGGTCAGCGATCTCCACCACGAGAACAGAATGATCTGAAGTGCCTGCCTCTCGTTCTGCGTGCGAGTACCGGCAACTAACGACGCGAGGCCACAGTGCGGGAGATGCAAAGGCATGGTCGACCCGGAATCCGTTCCTATCCGCCCCGCCTTTCCGCTTGGAATACCAGCTATACTCTTTCGTATTGTTATTGAACGCGCGCCACAGGTCAATCCACCGCAGTTCGTCGGTCATGCACCCGAAGTCCTCAGCGCAGACGAACCCCTTGCCGTCAATGCGGGCACCAGTGTTGAGGTCGCCAATGAAAACGAAAGGCACGTCGCGTCGGGACTGGGCGGCCGAAAGCACCGCCTTCCAGAACCGAGACTTGGCGGCACCAAATGGCTCATTGAGCTTCCGCGTGGCACCAGGAATGTGGAGCACTCCGATCCCGAAGCCATAGGACGGGAGGTCAGCGTCGAGCCAGCGGAGGGCATTCTCGGGCGGCGGGGGAGGACCCGGTCTCCGCTGAAAGGGCGTTTGGGAGGCTACGCATAAGCCGTTGTCCCTGCCGGTCGGCGTTGTGGACTCCACGTACTTCCAGCCTCCGTCACCGAGCTTCTGACACAGTTCTTTTCCGGGTACACTGCGGTATTCGATAAGAGCGACTACATCGGGAGCGTGACTGCAAACCGCGTCGACGATTTTGTCGACGCGCTTTCCACCGCCTTGTCGGACGTTCCACGAGAAAAGCTTCATAAGGCTCAGGATACCTCAGGATACGTGAGTCGGGTCATGTCCGCTCGACCTCGCGGCGGCACTAACGTGAAGACAACGCCACGGCGAGGCCCTGAGCATCGTCGCCAAACTCAGAATCCGTGCCAATGCGGCTTCTACGGCGACACCACGCGCGAATGCCGCTGCAGGCCCGGCATGATCCAGCGCTATCTGGGCAAGATCAGACTTACCGCTGCTCGAGTCAAGCGTCGAAGAGGATTTGGCGAAGCACCTGGACGCCATAAGCCAATCCGCCGGATAACGGCGACTGCGCCGCCGCCTTTACTGAGACTACAGCTTGATGTCTAAGCCGATAGTAGGGTTGGACCGCGTGCCGCCGATATGAATCGGAATCACCGCGCCCGTCCTGTTCCTGCTGAAGATTGGGTCGACCATCCTCAGCAGCTTGGACTTCAGCCCGGTAGTCATTTGGGAAAGCCGGACCTCGGTGGTCACGGTGCCGCGAAAATTCAGTTGCTCGGTCTTCAAGCCATAGGTGCCGTCCAAACGCACTGTGGCGCCCGGAATATGGAACGAGAATCCGGCCAGCGTCACCAGGCCGGCCCGCAGCACAAAATTTCCGTGAAAGTCCGAAGCTGTACTTTCCACGGAGCCATCGGTATTGCCGCGCGTGCGCTCGGATATGCTGGATAGCGTATGTTCCAGCTTCGCATTCGTGAAACGCCCGCCCGCGATTTCGAACTGGCCGTTTAGCTCCATCCTTTCCGGAATGTCTCCCGCGCCCGGCGGAATGCGGATCTTCGTGTGAAAACGGATGCGGCCGTTCATCGGCGGCGGCTCGGATTTCACGCCCATCCGCAGAATGTCGGCGACATCGCCATCTTCCGCGGTCGCGTCCAGCATGATGGTCTTGCCGGGCACGCCCTGCTCCCCGGCGATTTCCCCTTGCGCCACCACCGTGCTGCGGCCGAACTGCGCATTCACCGGATGCAGCAGGGTGTCGCCATTAGTGCCGTCCACGGTGGCGCTAAACGTGGTCCGCAGTCGCATCGAATGCCCGCCCACCGTTACCTCGAAATCGGGTGTGTCGGTCTCGCCATTCACTTCAATCCTGCCAAGCTGGCCGTGAAACTCACCCTGAGAAGAAAGCCGGCCCGAGATGCCTCTGAATACGCTTAAATCGGCGTTCGAGAACAGATACTTTCCCGTGACCCCCGTCTGTCCGGGATCGAGCGCGTTCCACGGGCCGAAATCGCCGTTGGCGTCGATGATTCCGGGTGGCTTGGCGTTGCGAAGCTGGGCGCGGTAATGCATCGGCCGCGCCGCGCCGGCGGATGTCCCGGCGGATGTCAATGATAACTTGTAAATATCGAATTGCAGGGGCGGCTTGCCTGAGTCCTTTGGCAGGATCTCCAGCCGTGTGCCGTCCGCCACTACTTCTTCAAAGACAAGAGACGGTGCAGGGTGCTTACCCTCGGCGCCGCCTTTCCGGCTTTCTTCCTCGCCGCGCGCGACATGGATCTCGAGACCGTATAGTCGCACGAAGCGGATGTGATGAGGCGAAAGGAGCAACCCAAGCCAACCGGCATCCGCTTCGAATCGCTGCACCGTGAACAAGGGTGGTACGCCAGTGCGGTCTTTCGGCCGGAAGACGAGTCCCACCCCGGTTGCATGCGGGTGAGGTACGAAGGACACGTCTAGCGATCGAATGTCAAGGTCGCTGCGGTACTGCCGTTTCAACGCATCCAGGATCTCCCGCTTCGCGATCGGCGATAGCCACGTTCCGGCGGTAAGTATCAGCGCGCCGCAGATCGCCGCCACCACAGCCGCCGCGACAAGCGCCCAAACTGGCGCCAGTTTCTTCACATCGGAGAGCATAGCAAGTAGTCTGCCACAGTGGGTCTGCGAACCGCAGTAAAATGTTTCCAATGAGTTATTCGCGCAGAGATCTCAGTCTGTTGCTGCCTATCCTCGCAGCCGCCAGAAGTGGGGCGCAGAACGCCGCCTTACCCTCCAAGACTTACAGTTTCGACCAACTCCCGGTGCATACCAGCGGCGACAATCAAACTCGGCCGGTGCTCGACGGTGAAACGCATGCCGGCGTGCGGATCGAACTGCATGAAACGGAGTTGCCGCCGGGCGGCGCGCCGCATCCGCCGCATCACCATGTTCACGAGGAGATGGTCCTCATCCGCGAAGGAACCATGGAAGTGACCATCGCGGGCCGCAGCGCCACGCTGGGACCCGGCTCCGTCGCGTACGTCGCCTCCAACGAGGAACATGGCTGGCGCAACGCCGGGACCACTCGCGCGCACTATTTCGTGCTGGCCATCGGCAGCGACTGAGCTTCGGTGCGCCTGACCCGCGCGTGCTAATATGGCGCATCATGAGCGTGCCCAGTTCGCACCACAACTTCCCCCGCGTCCACAACGCCATGTGGCCCGGCCTGGTGGGCAAAGGCCCGGATTCCGAACCGCCCATCGGTCTGGACACCATGCTCCGTATGACCGCCGCAGCCCATCTGGATGACGCCGAAGGCGCCGGCCGCACAAGGTTCGATGGCGTGGACCTCTTCCTCTTCGACCCCCACGTCTCCATCGATGCGAGCGACGACGATCTCGCGCGCCTGGCGGATCAAGTTCGCGCGCTGGACCTCGTCGTAGGGTCGGTGGTCGCGCCGGTCTGGCCGCCCACCGGCGGTGGCTCCGCTATGGGCAGCGCGGAGGAGCGGCGCCAATTCGTCGCGCAGGTGCGCAAGGCCTGCCGGATCGCCCTCAAACTGCGCGAACTGGGCGTGCGGCCCTACGGAATCGTGCGCATCGATTCGGCGGCCAGCCCGACGGAATGGGCCAAGGACCCGGACGGCAACACGCGCCTCATCGCGCAAACCTTTCGCGAAGCTTGCGAAGTGGCCGCCGGACACGGCGAGCGTCTGGCGGCCGAAGGCGAGATCTGCTGGGGCGGCATGCATAGCTGGCGGCGCATGGTGCAGCTTCTGGAACTGGTCGACCGTCCCCAAACGCTGGGCTTCCAGGCGGACATGGCCCACACGCTGCTCTTCACGCTGGGCTACAACGCGCCGGAAGACCGCATCCTGCCGCAGGATTTCGAGTGGCAGCAGACCGATCGCTTCCAGGCCGCGTTGCGCGAGCTGACTGCGGCGTTGCGGCCGTGGACCATCGATTTCCACGTCGCGCAAAACGACGCGACCGTGCACGGATCGGGATCGCACGACAAGACCGGCCACCATTGCCTGCCCGGCGACCCCAATGGCAAACTCGACATCGTGCGCGACGCCGGCCATTGGCTGCGCGACGAACACGGGCAGTTGACCAAGGCGATGCGCCACATCTGCTGGGATGGATGCATGTTCCCCAACGCGGTGATGCTGGAGCAGCGCACCTGGAACGCCATCCTGGCGGCCATGGTCGCGGTGCGCGATGCCCACGGCTGGCGGGAGCAACCCGGGAGTGCCGTATGACCGCGAAGCCACTGCGCATCGGCTTGGTGGGCTACGGCTTCATGGGCCGCACGCACTCCAACGCCTTCGTCAGCGTGAACCAGTTCTTCGACCTGCCATACCGTCCGGTCTTGCAGGCGGTGTGCGCGCGGGACGCCGGCGAAGTCGCCGCGTTCGCCGGACAATGGGGTTATAGCTCGGCCGAAACCGACTGGCGCAAGCTGGTCGAGCGCCCGGATATCGATCTGATCGATATCGCTAGCCCCAACGATACGCACGCGGAGATCGCCATCGCCGCGGCTGCGGCCGGGAAGATGGTGCTCTGCGAGAAGCCGTTGGGCCGCAATGCCGCGGAATCCGAGCGCATGGTGCAGGCCGTGGAGAAGGCGGGCGTGCCCAACATGGTTTGGTATAACTACCGGCGGGTGCCCGCTGTGACGCTGGCGAAGCAGTTGATCGATGAAGGGCGCCTGGGCAAGATCTTCCATTACCGCGCGAAGTTCCTGCAGGATTGGACCATCTCGGCCGACTTACCGCAGGGCGGCGCGGGCTTGTGGCGCCTGGACGTGAACGTGGCCGGCAGCGGCGTGACGGGCGACTTGCTGGCGCACTGCATCGACACGGCCATGTGGCTGAATGGCTCGATTGACCAGGTGACCGCCATGACCGAGACGTTCGTGAAGGAGCGCCCGCATGCGCTCACCGGACGCGTGGAGAAGGTCGGCATCGACGACGCCAGCGCTTTTCTGGCGCGCTTTCAAAACGGGTCGCTGGCAACGTTTGAAGCCACGCGTTATGCGCGCGGCCATAAGGCGCTCTACACGCTGGAGATCAACGGCGAGCGCGCCTCGATCTTCTGGGACCTGCACGATCTGCATCGCCTCGAATACTTCGACCATGGCGACGAAGGCCGGCTGCGCGGCTGGCGCTCGATTCATATCACCGACGGCGACCATCCTTATATGAAGCACTGGTGGGTGCCCGGCTTGCAGATCGGCTACGAGCACACCTTTATCCACCAGGTGGCCGATTTCTTGACCGGCTTGGGCGAAGGCCGGATTCCGGGGCCCTCGTTCCGCGACGGCCTGGCTACGGATTACGTGACCGATGCGGTGCTGCGCTCCGCGCGGAATGGCCAGTGGGAGAAGGTGGGGTAGCGTGGGTGAAGGGGTGGGGCCAACCGATTTGTGTTGGACCGCAGGCGGTCTTTTCCAGGACGGTCGCAAATGGGCCTAGAATAGAAGGGCGAGGACACTCCATTGCAACGTCAGTTTGATGTCGTTATTGAACGTGATGAAGAGGGATACTACGTGGCTTCGGTCCCGCAGCTACCCGGGTGCCACACTCAGGCGCGGTCCTTGGACGAGGTCACGGAACGTATTCGAGAGGCGGTCCAATTGTGTCTTGAGGTGGAGGGAGCGCCTGAACAAGTTCTCGAATTCGTCGGCATCCAGCGAATCAGCGTTGCAGCATGAGCCGCAGTCCGCGAGTTACGGGGCCGGACCTGATAGCGGCGCTGGCGAAGGCCGGCTTCGCGGTGGTCCGTATCAGGGGCAGCCATCATTCTCTCAAGCATGAGGACGGCCGCGGGACGGTCGTACCTGCGCATTCTGGCGAAATAATTGGCCCGGTTTGTTGCACAAGATTCTTCGCGATTGTCAATTGAGTGTCGACGATATGCGGAAGCTTCTTTGAATTCTGAGACGACAAGGACGCGCTACGCACTGCCGGCCTGTCCCACCTCAGCGAAAAACGTCGCGCCAGTCGACCAGCCAGTTCTTCGCGTCGCCCAGTCCCAGCTTTTTCCACCACGCATCCATTCCCGGCACGTTCGTTCCAGCGATGGCTTCCTCTCGCGTGAGTCCGGCGGGCGGCGGAATAAGCTGCGAGGCGCGATCGAACAGCATGCCACGCGCCGACGGCGGAAGCCTGCGAAACAGGCTGAGAAGGCTCAAAATGTCTTTGGGGCGCGACTCGGAAAGCACCAATCCCAGCGCGCCGGCGTCCCCATACCCGCTCTCGCCGAAATCCAGCCGCTCCAGCGCCGATCGGAACGCGCTGCTCGCATCCTCGTAGAACGGCGTTCCCGGACCGACGCCCGGCCGCGTCAGCGCAGCCGCGCCGGCCGGTACGATGGCCTTCCGGTCGTCGAGCTGGAACTGGACCCACCCCGAGGTGACGCGCAACAATCCCGATCCTTGCGCATCGGCCTGAACGGTAAACGCGCAGCCGAGATCGATGGCCGTCGCGGACGGAGTAACCACGGAGAGCGTCGCGGGCGGAGCCCAAAGCCGCGCCGCGATGGTTCCGCTTTCGAGCGCGATCTTGTGGCGGCCTGCGCGGGTCGCGATGAGCCGCACTCTGGTATTCGGCTCGATTTCGATGACTCCCATGAGACCCAAACGAAGTTTCGCGCGTGAGAGTCCGTCCGTTTCAAGCAGTCCGCCAACGCCAATCCGTCCGTGTGCTGCGATGGGCAGGTTATCGATCCGGGGAGCGCCGGACAACGCGACCACCCTCCAGTCGCGGCCGGGCTGCCACGCAAAACGCAGACCCACGCCCACGGCCATCAAAAGGCAAGCGGCGGCCGCCAGCCAATAATGCCAGCGCTTGGATGTGCGGCCTGCACGCGCCGGAAACGCTAACCCGGGCGCTTCCCGTGAGAAGCGTCCCAGCAACTGCTCCCACCGCTGCAGCTCGGGATCCGGCGCGCCGGTCCTGTCCCATAGATATGGATTCCGATCCGGTTCCATTTACCGGGTCCCTCCCTTCAACCGGGCGCGCAGAAGCTCCACACCCCGGTGCAAATTCACACGCACTGAACCGGGTGTGAGGCCGGTCAGTTCGGCTATCTCGGGTCCCGTCAACCCTTCGACAAACCGCAGGACCAAGGTCTCTCGATAGGCCTCCGGCAAACGGCGAACCTCCGCCAGCACGAACCATGCCTCTTCATCGTTCGGCGAGGCCGCCGTCGGGACCGATGTATCGGGGTCTAACTGCTCCATATAGCTCCCGCGCCGCAGATGATCGGCAGACTGGTGCAAAGCGATTTGCCGCAGCCATCCGCCGAAGGCCAATGGGTCGCGCAAGGCATGAAGCTGGCGCCACGCGCGCAGAAAGACCTCCTGTGCAAGATCGTCTACGTCCCCGGGAGGCACCCGCGACAGGAGAACGGCATGTACCATGCGGAAGAACCGGCGGTACAGTTCGCCAAACGCGCTTTCGTCGCCAGCGCGCGCGGCGCCGACCATCTGCCGCAATTCACCCGTCTCGCCGGCTATGATGTTCTCCTTCTCCGCGCTTTCGGGAGCCGCGGGCTAAGCGAAGTTGGTCTTCGTCCGAAGCCTGATCCGTAGTAGCCTTGCGCGTCTATGTGCCCACCATCAAAGGCTGACCCGGCTCGTCCGGCCCGGCGATCTGCGTCCGCCACGACAACTGGCTTGGCGCGGCCGCCGGATCGTCACCAGTACATCGTCAGTTAGTTATTTATAGATCCATGTTTCGGCCAAAGCGCCATCGCCGCGCTGGCTGACAAGTGAGTATGGCATTTGTGGGGCGGGCAATCCTGCCCGCAGCCGGCTTTCAGCCGGCCTTTGCGACCATGACGAGGCGCCATGATTGGCCGCCCCACGGTGCAACCGAACTGCCAGTATTCCGTGCCGCAAATTTCAGAAATTGCCTGCGATTGCCGTTCCTTCCCCCCGTCTGTACCACATACAAAAGACGGCCCGACCGGGTGCGAGTGTTAACGGCCCCACAAGTTTTGCGGTTTCCGGAGATTTTTCGGCCAGCCGGGCACCAACAAGTTGGCCCCATTCAAGATCTCACGTCTTCAGGAACTTGCCAATGGACCGCGTCGCCTGCCGGATGCGATGCTCATTCTCAACCAACGCGAAGCGCACGTAGCCCTCGCCCAGGGGGCCAAAGCCGATCCCCGGCGAGACGGCCACCAGGGCTTTCTCCATCAGCAGTTTGGCGAACTCCAGGGACCCCTCCGCGCGATAGCGCTCCGGCACCGGCGCCCATACGAACATGGTTCCGCGGGGCTTCTCCACCGGCCAGCCGGCGCGCTCCAGACCGCTCACCAGCACATCCCGGCGCTTCTGGTATATGGCGCAGATCTTGCGTGTATCTTCCTGACACTCGCGCAAAGCGATGATGGAGGCGATCTGTATCGGCTGGAAGACGCCGTAATCCAGATAACTCTTGATCCGCGCCAGCGCCCCGATCATGCGCGGATTGCCCAGGCAGTAACCCACCCGCCAGCCCGCCATGTTGTAACTCTTGGACATGGAGAAGATCTCGACCGCCACTTCCTTGGCGCCCTCCACCTGCAGGATGCTGGGCGGTTTGTAGCCGTCGAAACCCAGGTCGGCGTACGCGAAATCGTGCACCACCAGCGTGCCGTAGCGGCTGGCCATACCCACGATCTCGCGAAAGAAATCCAGTTCCACGCAAGTCGTGGTGGGGTTATGCGGAAACGAGATCAGGATCAGCTTCGGATGGCGCGTGGAGCCGCGGTAAAGGTCCTCGAGCCGGTTCAAAAATTCCGCCGGGCTGGGTATGGGGAGCAGGCAGGCACGGCCTTCGGCCATGATTACGCCGTATTGATGAATTGGGTACGCCGGATTCGGCGAGACCACCGCATCGCCCGGTCCGACCACCGCGAAGAGCAAATGCGCCAGGGCGTCCTTGGCGCCGATGGTGACAATGGCTTCGGTATCGGGATCGAGTTCCACGCCGTAGTTCGTCCGGTAGCGCCGGGTGATTTCCTCGCGCAGCCGGGGGATGCCGCGCGAAGCCGAATAGCGGTGGTTGCGCGCATTGCGGGCGGCTTCCACCATCTTGCTCACCACCACGCGGGGCGTGGCGCCATCCGGATTTCCCATGCCCAGATCGATCACGTCCTGTTGCGCCGCGCGCGCTCGCGCCCGCATTTCGTTGATCACCGCAAACACGTAAGGAGGCAGTTTTTGAATACGGTAAAACTCTTCGGAATTTTGCGCCATTCACTCTATTTTAAGCATGGCCGGGGTGCGTATGCCTGAAACGCCATACGGCCAGTACATCCTGACCACCGGCGAGGGGATGGTCGGCCAGGTCGAAATGGTATGGGGCAAATTCTTTTACGAATCGCGGTTCCGGGGCAAACAGCCCGTCGCCGATGTGGGACCGGGCCGCTGTTGGTTCACTCGCCAGAACCCGCACGATATCGTCGCCATCGATAATGCGCCGGACCTGGTGGAGCACTACAGCGCGCAACAGCTTCGGATCACTCTGGGCAGCGCCTATGAGATCCCCTTCCCGGATGCTTATTTCGAAGGCGTATTCTGCTGCTGGCTGCTCGAGCATCTGCCCGAACCGGCGCGCGCCATCCTGGAGTTTCATCGCGTGCTGAAACCCGGCGGCCTGTGTTCGATCGTGGTGCCAACGCCCGCGGATATGGCCGCGTTCTATGCGGACTACACGCATATCCGCCCGTTTACCACTACTTCCCTGCGCCAGTTGGCGGCCGCGGGCGGGTTCGCCCGGGCGAGCATGCAGAACCTCCCGTGGACGCGCGGCATGCGCTACATCCACCGCCGCTTCGGCGCGCAGTTCTGCTACCGTTACGTGCTCTTCGCCGACCGCTATCTGCGGCGGTTGGGCATTCGGAATCGCGATCATTTGGTGCTGGACGCGTGGAAATGAGAATTCTTCGCATGATTTCGCATGATATAGTGAGGTATCGACACCGAGATCTATGGTCAAGGACCGAATAGAAGAGAGCTTGGTTGGCGCTTTCGCCGGCGTAAGCGGCGTTTGTGGAGTCTATACGATTGCTTCGGGCGATGTCGTTGACGTTTTCACGGTCATTGACGAAGATGACGAGGGAACATACGAAGCGATCTACGAGCGCGAGCGATCGATCATCCGCCAACATTCGGATTTGCATTTTGATTTCAACGTCATAGCCCTCCGTGGCCGGTCTGTCGATGAACTCCTTCGGTCTTGCACGCCAATCTGGCAACGGAACGAAGCGGCCAATCCGTGCCCCAACGTCACGAGCATCTAGGAAGGGCGGAGCAGACTGAGCAGCTCGCGCTGGCCCTCAATCGCCATCTCCCCGTTTGCATCGATTGGGCGGTGGTCATGCTGTTCTATTCGGCGCTTCACTATATCGACGCCTTTCTCGCGGGCAAAAACGTGCATCCCATGAGCCATAAGCAACGGGATGAGGAAATTGAACGAAACGGCAGCCTCTCCGAGATCTACGGTGCGTACAGACGTCTCAAGGATCTGAGTAGAGCGGCTCGATATGAGATCCCCAATTTTCCACCCGAGAAGCTTGACGTGGCCAGGGACCGGCTCTCCTCGATCAAACGTCACCTCCAACGCTGAACGGGCGGGCGCTTGCGTGTTCGCCATTCACAGATGTTAGACGGCTCAGTCATGCTGGGCCGTCCCGCCCGCACTGCTCGACATGTCGGAGGCCGGGAGCCCAGCTCGGCGCCGCGAATCGGGAGCGGGGCGGCTTGTGGCGGCAGCCAACATCGAGCGCACGCGGCTGGTCGCGGCGGGCGACACCCGTCGCTTTGGTTCCCGCGCCCTTCAGAAGCACGGCCAGCCCGCCCGTCCGCGGGGAGTTCCCACTCGAAATCGGAAGAACGGCGGCCCTTTGTCCGGGTCCATCCACGGGATCGGGCTCCACCAGCATGCCGTCCCCTCCGTGCAACTCGCCGCATCCAGGCTTGTTGCGGAGCCTCGCCAGACGTAAGGTGGCGCCGCTCTTGTGGCCGCCGATGGTGACGATGGCTTCGAAATCGGGATCGAGTTCCACCCCGTAGTTCGTCCGGTAGCGCCGGCGATTTCCTCACGCAGCCTGGGTATGCCGCGCGAAGCCGGCTGGACGCGTGGAAATGAAAGTGAAGCAGCCGCGCGCCGTCAGTTATACTTAAGGTATGAAAACGGCGATTTCCATCCCGGACGATGTGTTCGCGGGAGCGGAACGGCTGGCCAGGCGCACCAAGAAATCGCGCAGCCAGTTGTTTAGCGATGCGGTTAGGGAGTATTTGGCCAGACACACCGCGGAAGAGGTCACCGATGCCATGAATCGCGTTTGCGCCGAACTGGGATGCGCCGCCGATGAATTCACCTCTCTGGCGGCCCGTCGTATCCTGGAAAAGACCGAGTGGTGATTGCCCAGGGAGATATCTGGTGGGCCGATCTGCCTCTCCCCGCAGGCTCCGGCCCGGGCTTCAGAGGACCCGTCGTGGTGGTGCAAGGGGATAGTCTAAACCGCAGCCGGATCGGCACCGTGGTTTGCGTGCCTTTGACCAGCAATCTGCGCTGGGTCGGCGCGCCGAGGAACGTCTCTCTTTCAGCCCGTGTTACGGGACTCCCGAAGGATTCCGTGGCGAATGTCTCTCAAATCGTGGCTCTGGACCAGGAGCTTCTGACGGAACTCGCGGGGAAGCTCCAGCGCGCCAAGCTGGAGTTGTTGCTTGCGGGAATCGACGTGGTGCTCGGCAGGTAAAGTGGGCTGCATCCTGCACACCACCAACCTAAGGAAGGTAAGCGGCTCGGTCGCGTCGCCCACGGCGGCCCCGCCTGGCAAGGGAGAGCGTGAATGGCTCGGGAACAAGCCTTTAGGCGGCGAGTTGCTTGGATGAGGCGGCAATTTAGCGGACGGCCTGGTTGCCATGCCCCTAACCCGCACGGGAACCAAAACGGCGGGCGTCGTCCGCTGTGGCCGGGCGCGCGCACATCGCCAGCCGCCAGCCACTAACCGCCAACCACTAACCACCGGCCACGGCGCAAAGAGCGCACCCCCGGTTTGCGCTCCAGCCCCAGGTCTGATACTATCTAGGTGGCAGAGCGGAATCCTTCCCTTGAAGTGCCACAAACCCAACCAACGGAGATAACGAATCACTGAATGAATTTCACTGTTTTTCTAGGCAACCTGCCCACGTGGGTCACTGCCGACGATATTAAAGCGTGGCTGACCGCCGAGAATCTGGTCGCGGATTCGGTTAAAGTGATCCGCAACCACGAGACGCAAGAATCCAAGGGCTTCGCATTTGTGGAAGCGCCTACCGCCGACGAGATGCAGGCGATCATCCGCCGCTTCGATCGGGCGCCCCTGGAAGACCGGCTGTTGCGGGCCAATCCGGCGCAGCCTTCCAAGGGTAAAGAAATCAAACCGGCGATGGAACGCCCCCAGGCCCAGCAGCAGCAGCAGCGCAACGGCCGCAAGCCGCGGCGGGGCAAGGATGCAGCTCCCAAGACCGCTTTTGGCGCCGAGTTGGCCAAAGCATTATAAGAACGGGCTCCCAAGAAGGACGGGCCTCAAAAGTGCTCTCCCCCACACCTGTGAAGCACAGTCACAGCCCGAATACATCTAAGCTGTTTTATTGCTGCAACTTCCTTTTGGCCTGCTACCTGCATCGCCCCCGCCCATGAGATTTGTCTGGCTCGCCTCGATTTTGTGGAGCAGCCTGCTCCTGGCCGGCAACCCGGACCAGGATATCAATGTCAATACGCGCTATACGGTGGAGAGCGTGGACATCGCCGGCGACAATCCGGCCGCCATCAGCACCGGGCTGCGCGGCGAGTTGACCCGGCTGGTGGGCGCCAAGCTGAATCCGGCGGCCCTCGACGATCTGGCCAAGCGCATTCGCCAGGAGTTGCACGTGCGGGCGGTCACCCATCGCCTGTTGCGCGGGCAGACGCCCGAACACGTACGGGTGGTGTTTGATGTGCGTGGGACGCCCGCGAAATTCGAGGCCTCGGTACCAAAACTTGTTTACCGCTCGGATGGGGGTTTTTCCGGACTGGCGCAGGGCACCGCCACCGTGGGATCGCAGGCGTTTACGTTTGGCGGCGTGAGCGATGGCGACAATCTGGCCGAGCGCTATACCGGCATCGTCGCCAGCTACGAGGACAAGCGCTTGATCTCCGATCGTGTACGGTTCCGCTTGGACTTCGAGAGCTATCGCGACCAGTGGAGCCCGGCCACCACGGATGCGTTGGACCAGCCGGGCGCGGAAACCGACACGTCTGGTATCTACCGGACCCGCCAGAATATCGAACCGCTGGTGACATTCGTGCTTTCCAGAGGCGCTCCGGGGGTGCTCAACCTCACCGTGGGCGCCAGTTTTGAACGTTTTCAATCGGAGTTTCCGGCCGCGCGGACGGAGTCCGCCAACGCGATGGTGACTACTCTGCGCTATCATCGGCGCGTGGAGGGTTCCGACGCCAACCAGCAGGAATGGGACGCAGGTTACAGCCTGCGCGCGGCCACCAATCTTCTAGCCAGCGATTTCGCTTATGCCCGTCACCAGGGAGACGCGCATTACGTCTACTCCTGGGGCCATAACCAGATCCTGGACGACCTGACGGCCGGCGCGATCACCGGTCAAGCGCCGCTCTTCGAACGGTTTATACTAGGGAACAGTACCCTTCTCCGCGGGTGGAACAGATTTGAACTGGATCCGCTGGGCGGAAACCGGATGGTCAGCAACACCTTGGAGTACCGGTACCGGCTCTTCGACGTTTTCTACGACAATGGGGCAATATGGGACCAGGGACAGACGGCCGTGTTGCGGCATTCGGTGGGCGTGGGTATTCGGCAGAACGGCATGTACGCGGCATTGGCCTTCCCGATCAAGGAAGGCCACATTGAACCGGTTTTCATGGTGGGCATGAACTATTGAATGGCGCGAGCCAAACGCGAACTTGAGGCAAACGGATAGACTGGGCGCGGACAAACTGAGCCGCGGCGGTAAGGAAGCGGTAACGATCAGCCGCAGGCGCTGGCTTCTGGCCGGTGTGGCTATACCTGTGTCGAGCCTCTGGGCCGCCGAGCGCCTGAGCGTCACCTGGGATGGCGACGATCTGCATGTGGCCGCCCCCCAACTGCATTTCCTGGCCGGCAAGCCGCTGGACCGCATCAAAGACGGCGACTCGGTGGTGTTCCTGACGCAGTTGACCCTCACCACCGACAACTTTACGACCAGTCTGCGGCGGACGCCCGAGCGCTTTGTATTCAGCTACGACTTGTGGGAAGAGAATTTCTCAGTCACGAAGCTGGGCGGAGGGCAGCGGACGGTTTCGCACCTGTCGGCGGCGGCCGCGGAGGCATGGTGTCTGGACAACGTGGCCATCAGCTCCACGGGCTTGCCCCAGGATCGTCCCTTTTGGTTGCGGTTCGAACTGCGCGCGGCCGCGAAGGACGAAGCCGCGGTGATCGGCGAGTCCGGCCTCAGCCTGACACGGCTCATCGAGATCTTCAGCCGCCGCCCGCGCGATCAACAGCCGCAGTGGACCGCGGAAGCCGGGCCCCTGCGCTTGGGCGACCTCAAGAGGCTGGTGGGCCGCGCCGCGCGAGCGCTGTGAACCGGCTGCGCAACAGGCTGATCGGGATCTTTCTGGCGGCCACTCTGGTCCCTTTGGCCGCGACTCTCTGGATTACGACTACCCTGCTGGATCGCAGTCTCAGCTATGCCTCCACCGGCGAGTTGGACCGCCTCTCGCGCTCCCTCCAAAAGACCGGCAAAGAGTTGTACCAGCGCGCCTGCGACGCTCTGAAGAGCGATGCGCTCGGCGGCCGTCTGGCGCCGCTACGCTACGCAGCGGCCCAACGGGCCGCGTGGCCCGCGCCCGTGAAGAGCTTCTTCGACAGCGGCGATGCCGAGGGTTTCCTCAGATCCGGGCACGACGGCGACCACATCGAATACCTGGCGCGGCGCGGCGATGAGGTATGGCAGTGGTCCACGGGCTTGGGCGGCGTGGGTCTGGACGAGCTTTCGCGCGAGTACCGCAAGGCCCGCGAAATCGTGGAGAAGCGCGAATCGCGCGATCTGCTGCGCGGGTTCACGTACACCTACGTGCTGCTGGCGGCTTCGGTCTGGATCGTTTCCCTGGTGCTGCTGGTTTACCTGGCGCATCGCATCAGCCGCCCCATCCAGCAACTCACGGCGGGCCTTTCACAGCTCGCCGCGGGAGACCTGGCTACGCGCGTGGAAGCCCGCTCCGACGACGAGATCGGCCGCGCCATGCGCGCCTTCAACGACATGGCCGAGCGCCTGCAGCGCTCCACCGAGCGCCTGGTATACCTGACGCAACTGGCAAGCTGGCGGACCCTGGCGCGTAAGATGGCGCACGAGGTGAAGAATTCGCTCACGCCCATCCGGCTCACCGTGGAAGAGATGCTGGCGCGTTACGGCGATCCCGACCGCGCCTTCATGGAGCAGGCCGCCCAGATCGTGGTGGAAGAAGTGGAGAGCCTGGAGCGCCGCGTGCGCGCTTTCTCGCAATTCGCCGCCGAGCCGCCGGTGCTGCCCGTCCCGCTGGATCTGAACGCGCTGCTGGAGGAGCGTATCGCGTTCTTGAAGAGCGGCCACCCCGAGGTGGCCTACGATCTGCGCCTCGACGCCGGCCATCCCACCGCGCTGGCCGACCAGGATCTGGTGAAAGGCATCCTCACCAACCTGCTGGAAAACGCCGCGGAAGCCGCCGGGGAGGGCGGGCGCATCTTGGGCATTACCTCGGTCCACAACGGCAGCGCGCTGGTGGAAGTGCACGATTCGGGGCCAGGCCTGAGCGAACAGATTCGGCAATCTTTGTTTCAGCCTTCCATTTCGTTCAAGAAGGGCGGCATGGGGCTGGGGCTTTCCATCTCCCGTAAGGGCGCTTTGCTTACGGGCGGCGACATCGTGCTGGTGAAAGGAGAACTGGGCGGCGCCGCTTTCCGCGTGCTGCTGCCCGTGGCGTCCAATGGCATTGAAGCGCATCCTGATCGTGGATGATGAAGAGAATATCGGCCGCTCGCTGCGCCTGATTCTGGAGCGCGAAGGCTACGGCATCGCGGTGTGCCGCTCGATCCGCGAGTTTCGCGCGCACCCGGACGCGGAGCGCGCCGACGCGTTCCTGTTCGACGTGCGCCTGCCGGACGGCAGCGGCATCGACCTGCTGCGCTCGGTGCGGCAGAACGGCAATCCCGCGCCCGCCGTGATGATCTCCGGGCATGGCACCATCGCGGACGCGGTGGAAGCCACCCGCGCCGGCGCATTCGATTTTCTGGAGAAGCCGCTCAGCCGCGATAAAGTGCTGCTGGCCGTGAAGAACGCGCTGGAGCACTCCAGCCTGCGCGCGGAAAACGAACGCCTGCGCGAGCTGGTGGGCATCAGCCCCAAGATGATCGGTTCCAGCCCGGCGTTCCAGCGCGCCGTGGAGCAGGCCAGCATGGCGGCCCGTTCGGATGCGCGCGTGCTGCTGATCGGCGAATCCGGCACGGGCAAGGAGTTGCTCGCGGCGCACATCCATCAGAACAGCCCCTTCGCCGCCGGGCCGTTCGTGAAGGTGAATTGCGCCGCCATCCCCACCGAATTGATCGAAACCGAATTGTTCGGCCATGAGAAAGGCGCCTTCACCGGCGCGGCCGGGGCGCGCCGCGGCAAGTTCGAACTGGCCGATAGCGGCACGATTTTTCTGGACGAAGTGGGCGATCTGCATGGCGCGTCGCAGGCCAAGCTGCTGCGCGTGCTGCAGGAAGGCGAATTCCACCGCGTGGGCGGCGAGCAGACCATTCGCGTGGCCGTACGCGTGATTTCGGCTACCAACCGCGACCTGAGCGCGCTGGTGGCGCAGTCCAAATTCCGCGAAGACCTGTATTACCGGCTCAGCGTGGTGCCCATCCGGGTGCCGGCGCTGCGCGAGCGGCCGCAGGATATCAAGCTGCTGGCCGAGTATTTCCTGGACGATTTCTGCGCGCGCAACAACTTCAAGCACAAGACCCTGGACGATTCGGTCTATCAAGTCCTGGAAGCGCACTCCTGGCCCGGCAATGCGCGCGAACTGCGCAACGCCATCGAGCGCATGGCCATCCTGACAGCCGGCGAACGGCTGACGCGCGATGCCATTCCAGTGGAGATCCGCCTGCAACGGGACCCGGGGCCGCGCTCGAGCGTCCAAGAGGCGCGCGAATCGGCCGAGCGCGATCATATTCTGCGCGCGCTGGAGGAGGCCAACTGGAACGTGTCCGGCGCCGCACGGGCGTTGGGCATGGAGCGGACGAATTTGCATAAGCGGATTCGGGCGCTGGGGATCAGCCGGGGGAAGTAGATGTATGGAATCGCATTTGAGTGGGATCCGAAAAAGGATTCGGCGAATCAGCGGAAGCACGGCGTCGGATTTGCGGAAGCAACCGCCGTCTTCGACGACCCGCTGTCGGTCACGATTCCCGACCCAGACCAAACCAGCGATGAGGAGCGCTTCGTCATTATCGGGATGTCCAGCAACCGAAGTCTCCTGATTGTGGTTCATACTATTAGAGGAGAGCGTATTCGCCTGATTAGCGCTCGCCCCGCAACCAAGCATGAGAGACGCAACTATGAAGAAACCTCCCTCTAAACGGCGCACTCGTGAGATGCGAGCGGAGTACGATTTCTCCGGCGGCGTCCGCGGCAAATACGTCGACAGGTATCGTCGCGGGGTCAATGTCGTTCTCATTGATCCGGAATTGGCCGACGCGTTTCCCGACTCGAAGTCGGTCAATGATGCGCTTCGGGCCCTCGTTGCGATCGCTGCGCGGACTGAAAATCGCGAACGTACGTGATGGTCTCGGAAAATGTCGCAGCCTGGCGGGAGGACCGAGCTTAGCGACGAAGAGGCGCGTGGTGTGGTCGAGCGCATCCGCCCGCGTTTTGACCAGTACGCGTCAAAATACGATGAACGAAAGTATCCCCGGAAAATCTACGACGACCTGATCTGTGCGTTCAGCGCACCGACCAACGTCAGCGGCGAAGATATCCGCGGGGCGATGCTTTGGAAATTGGGTCACCTTGGGAAAAAGCGGATTCCATCGCAGCATGAATCGCTGATCCTGCGTATTCAGGAGTGCTGGCAGGACCTGTCTCCGGCTGCCACCGGTCCAACCGTAGAGGCTTTTAACCGGATCGCCGCCGTGGGAGGCCGACACGCCTACATTACAGTCTGCTTCCTCTTGCACTTGCTGAGGCCCTCCGAAGTTCCCATCATTGACCAATTCAACTTTCGGGCGATGAATCACTACTTCGCCGAGGCGCGTCCCGGATGGCGTTCGAAAAACAGGCCCTCGACCTTTGGCGACCTGGAGACGTTGTCAAGCTTTCTGAGCGCAATCAAGCGTGCGTGGAAGTTCGCCGACCCTTCCAGCGTGCCGTCCGAGCGCGGCCTCGACCGCTTTCTGATGATGAGGGGTAAGGCGCTGAAGTCGCACAAGGCGCCACCACCCAAAATCACTGGGGCCGAACTTCCAGTCGCGGCGCCAGCCATTAGATCCACTGGTTCGAGGGTTTCGGTCGGCGGCGGCTCGATCAGTCTTCCTTATGGCGGGTCGGGAGCGACGTTCCAAGTCGGCACGCTCATTCAGCATCTAAAGGAATCCGGACGCCGGTATATCATCCAGGGGCAGGCCGAATGTAGATTCAGCACACATCGCAAGCCCCAGTCTCTCGACTTTTGGTTGCGCAGGAATTTTGCCAGGAACCCCGACACAAAGCAGGCGGTCAACGATGTGATCCACCAACTCGTCTCCACTGGATTCTTCGAAGCGGGTGAGTTTCCGTGCCCGGACAGCGGACGCCTGTGCAAAGGCATCCGGCTAATCCGCTCCGGATAACGATTGCGCCGCCAAGTCTCGGCGCCAACTGGATCAGAGCACCGCACTGGAAAGCCGCATTAATGCGACATTATGCTGTCAACGGCATTTACCTCCGCTACAGCAGGCCAGCCTGGCGGCCCGATTCGTTCGGTGGAGAACTCCGAAGTCTTTTGCGCGGCGGCGATAGCCTTCGCAAAGCCACGCCCTCGGGATGTCAATGCACTCCTGTTATCTTGACATGATGGATCAGACGGCACAACCCGCCGCGCCGCGGCTCATCTCGCTGGACGTCTTCCGCGGCGCCACCATGGCGCTCATGGTGCTGGTGAATAACCCGGGCGACGGCGCGCATGCTTACGGACCGCTGCAACATTCCGATTGGAACGGCTGGACGTTGACCGATACGGTCTTCCCATCGTTCCTGTGGATCGTGGGTGTCGCCATCACGCTCTCGCTCGGCAAGCGCATGGCGGCCGGAATCGCGCGCGGCCATTTGTTCGCGCAGGTGCTGCGGCGGGCCGCGATACTGTATGTGCTCGGGCTGATAGTCTATGCGTATCCCTTCAACCTGTCCACACAGCGATTGCTCGGTGTCTTGCAGCGTATTGCCATCTGCTACCTGATCGCTTCGGCGATTTACCTGACCACGGGCGTGCGCGGGCAACTGATCTGGATCGTATCTCTACTCGCGGGTTACTGGATCGTCATGAAGCTGGTCCCGGTTCCCGGCTACGGCGCCGGCGATTTGGAAGTGGGGCACAACTTAGCGAACTACATCGACAAGATCGTGCTCGGCCGTCACAACTATGGCCCGACGAAAAGCTGGGACCCGGAAGGCATCGTCAGCACCCTCCCGGCCATCGCCACGGCGCTGTTCGGCATCCTGGCGGGCCATATCCTGCGCATGCGGCGCCAGCTTTCCGAACGGGCCACGTGGCTGTTCGTTTGCGGCAATGTCCTGATCGCCGCGGGACTGGTTGCCGCCATCTGGTTGCCGATCAACAAGAAGCTTTGGACCAGTTCGTTTTCGGTGTTCATGGCGGGATTGGACTTCGTGGTTTTCGCCATTTGCCTTTGGCTGGTGGATGGCTGCGGCTACAAACGCATTGTGAAGCCGTTCGCGATCATAGGCATGAACGCCATCACGATCTACATGATTTCGGAGCTATTGGATGAGGTTCTCTCCGCGCTGCATTGGCGCGATCCGCTGTATCGCGCGGTATTTGCGCCGTTGGCTTCGCCTACGAACGCGTCTCTGCTTTATGCAATTACTTATACGTTATCGTTGTGGCTGATTGCGTTCGGCATGTACCGCCGGGGCTGGTTCTGGCGCGTGTAAATGTAACCCGGTCCATAACCTTTTTCAACGGTGACAGATGCGGACCACTTCTGTTAGCGTTAGGGTATTGGCCATGCGACTATTTCCGTATACATCGCGCAAGCGGGCTTTCGCAGAGGCGTTCCGCAGCCGCGCGAACCAGCGGGGACAATCGGTCATCGAGGTGGCGCTGCTGCTGCCATGGTTGGTTTACGGCTTCATTGGCGCATTCGATCTCGGCGTATATTCGTACTCCCTGATTTCGGCTGAAAGCGCCGCCCGAGTTGTTGGAATGTATGCTTCCTCTTCGACTGCCGTAGCAGAGAATCCAACCCTGGCCTGTACCTACGCGCTTGCCGAACTTAAAGATTCCCCCGGCGTGGGCAGTACCAGCTCCTGTTCGGCGGGCAGCGTGGTGACTGTGTCGACTTCGTACCTGGCAAGCGGCGCCGATGGCTTACCGGCGGCGCAGGTCTCCATCACCTACACGCCCACGAAGGTAATCTCCCTGCCGGGATTGCTCAACGGCAGCATGACCATCACCCGCACCGTCGAATTCCCCATAAGGGGGTCGTAAAGATGAAGGCATTCCGAAAAACTACAAGCGGCAATTCAGTGCTCGAGTTCACCTTGAGTTCGATTCCACTAATTTTCGTTATCGTCTCGATAGTGCAGATGTCGCTCGGTATGTGGAACTACCACACGCTCAACGAGACCGTTAAAGTGACCACACGCACGGCCGCGGTAAGAGGGATCGATTGCGCTTCCGTGGCTTGCGCCATGACTGTCGGCGAGGTGGCGCAAATGCTCACCAGCAAAGGGATCGGGCTGCTTTCCTCTTCGCTAAACGCCACCTTGACGGACGCCAATGGCGCGATCAATTGCAATCCGGTGAGCTCGTGCACGGGTTCCACTACCACCTGGCCGCGGACGGGTGGGAATTCCACGGGCCAGGTGATCTCAATTTCCGCGACTTACCCTTTTAACAGCCCACTTTCCATGTTTGTGCCCGGGAAGGGCGGCGCAACATTCGCACCGCTTACGTTTTACGCCATTTCGCAACAGGTGGTCGATTACTGATTATGAACACTGCTACTCATCGCAAGCGCGGGCAGTCACTGCTCATGATGACGCTCGCAACTGGCCTCATCTTTGGATCCATGGCGTTGGCCGTAGACATCGGCTGGGCATATTTTCGCCGGGAAACGGCGCAAGCCGCGGCGGACAGCGCGGCGCTGGCGGCGGTTCGAGCGGCCGTACATACTTCTCCGGGCACTTTCACGTGCGGCGGAAGCGGCGTGTGGTGCTCGTCAACGGCCACCAACTGTCCGTCCACTACTCCGACTTCGGCTTCCAACAGCTTCAATAACGCCTGCATGATGGCCGCGGCGAACGGTTTATCCGGAGAGACGGTAAGCCTGACGGCAAATACGACAAGTACGGTACCCACGGTTTCCGGGCCGTCGGCTGCCTATTGGGCGACGGCCCGCGTATATCACACCGCATCGGCGTGGTTCGGCGGCATTATCGGGGCAAACTCGCTCACCGCCAGCGTGCGGTCATCGGCGGCAGCCATTGCCAGCTCGGGCGGCGGCGGATGTATCTACGTCCTGGATCCGAGCGCGCCGAATTCCTTTCTGGCCGGCAACGACTTTCAGGGCAAGTTTGGCTGCGGCGTCTACGTGAATTCGAGCGCCAACGCTAATACCGCGGCGGGGGCGGCCATGGAGGTCACCGGAAGCGCCTATATCCAGGCCCCGTCCATCAACGTGGTAGGCAGTTATCACCAGGATAACAACGGAAACACCAGCGTGCCTCCATCGACCGGCGCCAGCGTGGTGACCGATCCACTGGCGAGTTTGCCCTCCCCGACGCCCGCCGCGACCTGCCAGTCCGGAACCTTCACATCATGGCAGTCGAGCGAATATACTCCGGCGCCCGGCACTTATTGCGGCTTTAGTCTTGGAAACGGGATGAATGCGCAACTGAGCGGCGGAACGTATATCATCAACGGCGGGACATTTAGCATTCAAGGCGGGTCGACGCTTACGGCCACGGGCGGCGTGATGATCTACCTGACTGGCGGCGCCACCGTGAATATAGCCAATGGATCCACCGTGACCCTCAGCCCGCAGACGTCGGGAAGCTATGAGGGGATACTCTTTTACCAGGATCGGTCGATGACCTCGCCTGGCGCGAGCACCATCGCCGGCGGCGCGAATCTGAACCTGAGCGGATCGTTGTATTTCCCACACGCCACATTGGACATCAACAACGGCACCAGTACCAACGTCAGCGCTGGGGGTTCGACCACGGCCATCGTCGCCGATATGGTCAATTTTCAGGGTGGCGCCAGCGTCTTCACGGCGGCCACCAACACCTCCCAAACCGGCATCAGCGGCGTTACTTACACCGTGTATCTCATCGAGTAGCCGCAGGAGGTATCGGCATGCGTAGCGGGCCCTGAAAGGGCGCCCCGGCACGCTGGAGTGCATGTCGCCACATCCTTGTCATGACGATCCCCACACTTTGCACGCCACCTCGACGATGCGCGCCAGCTTGGCCCATTGTTCATCCTCGGAGAGGACATTGCCTTCCTCGGTGCTGGCGAAGCCGCACTGCGGACTGAGGCAGAGCTGCTCCAGGTTGACGTATCGCGATGCATCGTCGATCCGCCGTTCCAACTCGGCGCCCGATTCCAGCGCGCCGGCCTTGGAAGTAACCAGGCCGAGGACTACCGTCTTGTTCTTGGGCACAAACCGGAGAGGCTCAAAGCCGCCGGCGCGTTCGGTGTCGAATTCCATGAAGTAGCCGTTCACGCCGATCTGGTTGAACAGAATCTCAGCGACGGGTTCGTAGCCGCCCTGGGCGATCCAGCTCGAACGGAAGTTGCCGCGGCAAAGGTGCATGGTGATGGTCATGTCCGCCGGCCGGTTGCCGATCGCGGCATTGATCATGTCCGCGTAAATGCCCGGAAGGCGGTCGGGATCGTCGCCGCGTTCGCGCAGAATCCGGCGCTGCTCGGGGTCGCAAAGGTACGCCAGGTTGACTTCGTCGAGCTGCAAATAGCGGCAGCCTGCGTCCGCGAAGGCTTGCACTGCGCCACGATAGGCCAGACCGAGATCGCGATAGAAGTCCTCCATATCCGGGTAGACTTCCGGACTGACGGCGCGCCGCCCGCCGCGGAAATGCAGGACGCTGGGCGAAGGAATGGTCATCTTCGGCGTAGCGCTGGTGTGTTCGCGCAGGAACCGGAAGTGCTCGATCATTGGATGCATGATGGGATGCGTGATGGGATGCATGGAGAAGCCCAGTTTGCCGGTGACGCGCAACCCTTTGGCTTGGGTTTCGATGCCGCCTTGGAACGCGATCCCATGATCGGCGCGGAACGATTCGACGCCGTCGAGATGTTCGAGGAAATCGAAGTGCCACATGCCGCGGCGAAACTCGCCGTCCGTGGCGCTGCGCAACCCGATCTCCGCCTGCCTGGCAATGATGTGTTCGATAGCCGTGTTCTCGGCGGCGCGCAGATCGTCTGCGGAGATCTCTCCGCGCTGGCGGCGGGCGCGGGCCTCTTTCAGCGCGGCGGGGCGGAGCAGGCTGCCGACGTGATCGGCGCGAAAAGGAGGGATGTCGCGGGTCATAACCGTTCTCCGGGAGGAGTGAAAGGCAATCCGGTGTAGTTTTCGGCCAAGCTGGTGGCGGAGTAGCGTTCGAGCCGGCTGGTCCAGCTCCGACGATGCCGACCCGCGTGCGGAGTTTCGTAAGCCGGCATGGCTATGTGCGCTTGTCGCGCTCCGCTATCTCCTCGGCGGCGATTTGAAAACCGGTGTTGGCGGCCGGAACGCCCGCGTACACCGCGATCTGGAGCAGCGCCTCCTGGATGTCACAGGGTTCGAGTTCGCGCTCGAGACCGGTTCGGACGTGCAGCCGGAACTCCTCCCAGCGGCCGAGCGCGGCCGTCGCGGTCAGGACCAGGAGCCGCCGCGTCCGATCGTCCAGACCGGGCCGCTGCCAGATGGCGCCCCACGCGTAGGCCGTGATCAGCTCCTGGAAGGCGCGCGTCAAATCGGTCGTGGCTGCGATAGCGCGGTCCACATGGGCATCGCCCAGAACCTGGCGGCGCTTCTCCAGCCCCGAGGCGAGAATGTCGCCCGGCGCTGGCAATAGAAACCGCAGCAGCGCGGCGCCAAAAGAGCGCGGCCTCTCCACATTCGAGAGATGCGCCGTCGCAAGGCGTTCGACGCGGGCCTGCGCAATTTCTCGCGCCAGCACTTCGCCGTGCCCATCCCATGGCGTGGAGACGTCGCGGCCGCCAACCACGATCAGCACGGGAGTGCGAATGGCGCACAAACTCGACGTCTGGTCCATGTCGCGCACAGCCGCGCAGCAGCCTGCGTATCCAACCGGGTTGGTCGAGAGCAGCACGCGGCGGATGTTCGCGACCGCCGGGGGATTCGAGGCCAAACGCTCCGCCGTGAAAAACCGCTGCATCACGGCGTCCGCGACCGCTGCCATCCCGTGCTCCAGGACGTTGCGCCGGCGGCTCTCCATGATGCTCGGATCGGGAAAGCGGGAACTGGTATTGGCCAGGACTACGTGAGTCAGGCGATCCGGCGCATTTGCGGCGAGCCACTGGCCGATCATGCCCCCGAGCGAGAGCCCGCAAAATGCAAACCGCGCAATACCCAGCGCATCGGCGATCGCCAGCGCGTCGCGCGCCAGCATCTCGATGGTGTAATCTCCGGGCGGCACATCGCTCGCGCCGTGGCCGCGGATGTCGTAGCGCAGCACGCGGGAATGCGCCTGCAGGTCCGCTGCCTGCGCATCCCACTGGGTGTGATCGCAGCCCAGCGAGTGCGAGAACATCAGCACAGGGCGGCTGTCATTCCCTTCGATTCGGTAGTAGTGGCGTAACCCGCCGGTTTGAATCAGAGGCATCGGAGCATTTTAATCTTCCAACAACTGTTTGCGAAACTGTTCTGCCGCGCCGAGATAATCTTCGGGGCGATCGATGGCTTCCATCTGGTCGGCGGTCAACAGCGAGGCAATCTCGCTCTTCCGTTGGAGAATCTCGCGCAGGGGCCGCGCGGACTCGATGGCCTCGCGCGCGGCATCCGCCAGCAACGCTTCCGCGGCCTCGCGCCCGATGCTCGCACCCACCAGCATTTTCACCTTTTCGGCGAAAATCACGCCCTGTGTTTCCGCGAGATTCGCCAGCATCCGATCGGGATAGACCGCCAGCCCGTCTGTAACGCCGGCCACCGCCGCCAGCGCGCTGCCGGTAGCTTCGATCAACCCCGCCAAGGTCTGCCACTCCGCCTGCCATGCGCCGGCGGCGCGTTCGTGTTCCTGGACCATACCCGCCAGAAACGCCGCGACCAAGCCGGGCGTGCGATTGGCGGCCGCGAGCGCGACCACACATCCGGATGGGTTCCGCTTGTGCGGCATGGCCGACGACGTTCCGCCCGCCTCCGCGGCCTCCGCCACTTCCTGTTGCATCAGCAGCGCGATATCGCGCGCGATTTTTCCCAGGGCGCCGGTATAGATTCCACAGTCCGCCGCGAGGGCTGCCAGGCGGTCGCGATGCGCGTGCCAGGGCGCGCTGGACACGGGCAGGTGCAGTTCCTTGGCGAGCTGGCTGGCGAGCGCCAAGCCATCCGGTCCGTAGGCGGCGAGCGTCCCGGAGGCGCCCCCGAATTGCAGCCGCAGAGCCTCGCCGAACGAGCCGCGGAGCCTGCTCCAGCTCCGATGAATCGCGCCGTACCAGCCGGCCACCTTTAACCCGAACGTGATCGGCGGCGCCGGTTGCAATACCGTCCGCGCGAGCATCACGGTTCCCGCATGCCGCTCCGAAAGCGCGCGCAGCGATTGTTCGAGGCGCGCGTGATCGACGGCAAGGATGCCTTGCGCGCGATCCAGAAGCAGAACCATCGCGGTATCGATGGTGTCCTGACTGGTAGCGCCCCAATGCACGAATCGGGCACTCGGTGCATCGATCTCCCGCACGCGCGCCGCCAGCGCATTGACCAAGGGAATGGCGAGGGTTGCCGACTGCCTGGCCTCGCGCGCGATGGCCGCGGCATCGAAACCATCGGCTACGGCGGCCCGCGAAATGGCAACGGCGGCGGACTGCGGGATCAGCCCGAGACACGCCTGCGCACGGGCCAGCGCCGATTCGAATGCCAGGAGCACGGCGAGCACGGAGCTATCGGAGAAAAGATCCGCGAACTCTTCCGTAGTTCCGAGGCTGGCGAGCAATCGCGAGGACATGGCCGATTCCTATTTGCTGTGCATCCCCTTCACTTCGACTTCGTGGGGCGGTCCCCCTGGACCGCGCGGGACGTCCGCGTCCCGCTTGGCTGGACGCGGAGGCAGGGGCCTCCGCGCGGGCGAGGGCGCCCGCCCCACGGACTTACCTACTCTCTATATATCGAAAAAGACCGTCTCCCGTTCGCCCTGCAAATGAATGTCGAACTCCCAACACCCCGGCGACGCGGGATCCGGTTGCGCGAGGAGCGTTCGCCGGCGGTCATTTGGCACCAGCATGAGCACCGGGTCCTCCGCCAGCGCGGGATCGCTATCGAAGTAAACGCGGGTGCAAAGCCGGCCCAGCAGCCCGCGCGCGAATACCGACACGCCGATGTGCGAGGCCTGGCAGCCTCCTTGTCCATCCGGCAAGCGCCCAGGGTGGATGGTATCGAAGGTGCAAGCGCCATCAGTGCCGGTGGCGAGTCTGCCGAATCCGCAAAACGCCGGGTCGGGTTCCCTCTCCTGAGTGTCGGCCGGGTGATTGTATTTGCCCGACGCGTCGGCCTGCCACAGTTCGATGATTCCGTCCGGCACCGGCAAACCATCGCCATCGAAGAGCCGGAATCGCAGGCGAATCCGGTCGCCTTTCGCTTCGGGACTGGCAAGGCAGCTCAGAGCCGCATTCGCAGTCAGGCCAAGGTGAAAGAATGGCCCGACCGTCTGCGAAGGCAGCGAGCACAGGCGCTCCGGCGCGCGGCTCATGGCCGGCCCTCGAACGGCGTGGCCTCGCGCCCGCGCAAGACGATATCGAAGCGATAACCGAGCGCCCATTCCGGCTGGGTCAGATCGAGGTCGAAACGCGAGACCAGACGCTGCCGCGCCCGCTCGTCGCGAATGGATTGCGAGATCGGATCGAACGGCATCAGCGGATCGTTCGGGAAATACATCTGGGTCACCAGCCTTGTGATGAAGCACGGCCCGAACAGCGAAAAGTGAATATGCGCCGGACGCCAGGCGTTGTCGTGATTCCGCCACGGGTAGGCGCCGGGCTTGATGGTGACGAACCGATAACTCCCGTCCTCGCCGGTAACGGTCCGGCCGGCGCCGGTGAAGTTCGGATCGAGCGGCGCAGCGTGATTGTCCCTCTCATGAAAATACCGGCCGGCTGCGTTGGCCTGCCAGAGTTCTACGAGCGTGCGCGGGATCGGGCGGCCGTCCTCGTCCAGCACCCGGCCGGCAACGACGATGCGCTCGCCCAGAGGCTCGCCGGCGCGCTGGCGAGTCAGGTCGTTGTCCGTATCGCCAATCGGAGGGTGGCCGTAAAGCGGCCCGGTGAGTTCGGAGAGCGTGTGGGGCGCCGGAATCGGCGGCATCGCGGGAGCGCGCCGGACAGTCGCCGCATACGGCGGGTAGAGCAGCGACGGCTGATCGCCGGGTTCCGGACGCGGATAAATCTTCAACCCTTTCTCCTATCGCACGTTGTGGGGCAGGTTGTCAACCTGCTGGCCGATTGGTAATCGGCCCACTTTGCGCCGATTACCAATCGGCGCGCAGGATACCATCCTGCCCCACAACCAAACCCCGCGTGGCACTTCAAATGCAAGGGCACTGGGTGGAGGCAGGCGATGGAAACTCTAATCGTGGGCGCGACACTGGTGGGAAGCTTTGTAACCGCGTGGAGTTTGCAGAAGGCTACACTGGAAGCCCTATTTCGGGTTATGGACCATCAACGCCGCGCGCGGCTGTCGCGCTCTTCCGATTCGTAGGCCGCAGTAGCGCATTTCCCTCGAGACTGCACCGTGAGATGTTCCGTGTAAATCCGGACACGCTTCCCCGAAGCGATCCACTGATGAGATTGGGCGATAATGGGGTTGGGAGAGCCTCTTTGCGTCGAATACTGCTGCTGTCTACGGTGGTCCTGATGGCCGGACTCGCCGCGCCCGAGAAAGACGACAACGTGGTGCGGGCCACGCTCGAGAATGGCCTGCGGGTTGTGATCGTTCGCGATCCGCTGGCGCCGGTCGTCACCGTAGAGGAGAATTACATCGCCGGAGGCGACGAGACGCCGGCCGGTTTTCCAGGCATGGCCCACGCGCAGGAGCACATGGCGTTCCGCGGTTGCGCGGGCCTGAGCGCGGACCAGATCGCCGCCATTTATGCGCAGTTGGGCGGCGACCAGAACGCCGATACGCAGCAGAACATAACCCAATATTTCGTCACCGTGCCGGCGCAGGATCTGGAGGTGGCGTTGCGGGTGGATTCGGCGTGCATGCAGGATGTCCAGGACTCCGACGACCAATGGGCCGAGGAGCGCGGCGCCATCGAGCAGGAAGTTTCGCGCGATTTGTCCAATCCGACCTACAAGTTCATTACGCGGCTGAATGAGGACCTCTTCTCCGGCACGCCCTACGCGCACGACGCGCTGGGGACCAAGCCATCGTTTGACGCCACCACCGGCGCGATGCTCAGGTCGTTTTACCGGGATTGGTACGCGCCCAACAATGCCATTCTGGTGATCGCCGGAGACGTCGACCCCGTGACGGCGCTGGCGAAAGTAAAGCAGCTCTATGGGCCCATCAAGCGCAAGGCTCTTCCGGCACACCCGCCAGTCAACTTGCAGCCGGTCAAGGCCGAGAGTTTCACGCTCGACAGCAATCTTCCGTATGAGCTGATTTTCGTCTCTTTCCGTATGCCCGGCACGGAAAGTGCCGACTTCGCGGCGGTCCGCATTTTGAGCGACGTCGTCTCCAGTCAGCGCGCCGACCTCTACGGTCTAGTGCCACAGGGCAAAGCGCTGGGGACGGACTTTGGTCTGACCGAAACTTATCCCCAAGCGAGCGTGGGCTTTGCGGCTGCGGCCATACCGGCCGGCGCCGATCCCGCGCCGATCACCGCCGAGATCAAGGCCATCCTGGCCGGATATGCCAGCAAGGGTGTACCCGCGTCTTTGGTGGAGGCTGCCCGAAAAGGCGAGATCGCCAGTGCCGAGTTTCAGCGGAACTCCATTACGGATCTTGCATCCGTGTGGTCGCAGGCGCTGGCCGGCGAGGGCCGCGATTCCCCTTCGGACATTGTGGAGGCCATGAAGAAGGTTACGGTGGAGGACGTGAACCGGGCGGCCAAGAATTACCTTTCCCTGGAGAGCGCGATCATCGCGACGCTGAAACCCTCGGCCTCCGGCGAAGCCGTCGCGGGTAAGGGCTTTGGCGGTGCCGAAGTGACCACTGCGGCGCCCACCAAGCCCGTGGCTCTGCCCGAATGGGCCGAAACGGCGGTGAAATCGTTGAAGGTGCCGCAAGCCGTCACCCACCCGACGGAACTAACGTTATCGAACGGCCTGCGCCTGATCGTGCAGACCGAGAAGATCGGCCCAACAGTCACGGTCATCGGCTCTGTCAAGCATGAAGCGGATCTGGAGACTGCTGCGGGCAAGGATGGCGCGGCCGACGTACTCTCGGAGTTGTTTTCTTACGGAACCGTGACCCGCGACCGGCTGGCTTTCCAGGAAGCGCTGGACGACATCGCGGCCTCGGAAGCGGCAGGGGCGACCTTCAATTTGAAGGTATTGAAGCAATACTTTGAGAAGGGCGTGGAACTGCTGGCGGACAATGAACTCCACCCTGCCCTCCCGCCGGACGCCTTTAAAGTGGTACGCGGTCAATCGGCGCAGCTCATCGCCGGCACGCTAGCCAGCCCGGGATACCGGACGCACCGGGGCCTGGAGACCGCGCTGCTCCCCAAGGACGACCCGGCGCTCCGGCAGGCTACGCCCCAATCGATCTCGGCTTTGGCTCTTGAGGACATCCGGGATTATTATGCGAAAGTGTTTCGGCCCGACATGACCGTCGTCACGGTCATTGGAGATATCACGCCGGAAGAGGCTAAGCCGGTATTCGAGAAGTGGTTCGGCGGTTGGAAGGGAGCCGGAACGAAACCAAATGTGACGCTTCCGGCAGTGCCGGCGAATCCACCTTCCGCGGTCAACGTTCCGGACCCCTCCGCGGTGCAGGATTCGGTGGAACTTGCCGAGGAGATCGGCATCAATCGCTTTAGTCCCGATTACTATGCGCTGCAACTCGGCGATCATGTTCTGGGCGGCGGATTCTATGCCACCCGCCTCTATCGCGATCTCCGGCAGAAGGCGGGATACGTTTATAACGTCGATAACTCGCTGCGCGCCACCGAAACTCGCGCAACTTTCTCGGTGACCTATGGATGCGATCCGGAAAATGTTTCGAAAGCCAGGCTGTTGGTGGAGAAGGAACTCGCGGCGATGCGCACTGCGAACGTGGAACCAGCCGAACTGCAGCAAGCCAAGGCGCTGCTGCTGCGCCAGATCATACTGAGCGAATCGAGCGAAGACGCCGTAGCGGAAGGCTTCGTGGGCCGCGCCCTGATCGCCCTTCCGCTCGATGAACCCATCCGCGCCGCGCAGCGCTACTACGCGCTCTCGGCGGACGATGTGCGGGCGGCGTTTGAGAAGTGGATCCGGCCGGATAATTTCGTCCAGGTGGTGCGCGGGCCTGCGCCGAAATAGGACGTGGCGCACGCACTCCTGCGTGCCGTGTCGAGACTGACTCGTCTCGACACCCGTTCCTCACCCGGGTGTCGGCAAGAGTGCGTGCGCCACATTATTCGGCGGCGGCCCCGGAAAGTTGCTTCACCAATTCGTATAAGAACGTCTGGCCTTCAAAAAACGCTGCGACGCCCATCCGCTCGTCGCGCCCGTGAAAGCGGATATCGTCCCGGTCCATGAAGAAGCCCTGGACACCATAAGTCGGAATTCCAGCCGCACGAAGGTACAGGCCGTCAGTCGCTCCCATCACCATGATCGGGACCGTGGGCACGCCGGGCCACAGTGTGTCGGTGAGACGGCTGACCGCCTTCAGAACGTCCTCCCGCATCGGCGACGCCGGACCCTTGCCGACTGCGCCGGTGATAGCGATGTTTACTTTGTCATCGGCGATTACCTGGGTCAGCGTGGTCAGCACGTATTCAACCGAATCGTCGGGGAGAACCCGGCAATTGATGTTCGCCGCGGCCAGTTGCGGCAGCGCATTCTTGGCGTGCCCGCCCTCGATCTGCGTCGCCACGCAGGTGGTGCGCAGCGTCGCATTCCAAGCGGTGGTGGCTTGCGCGACCTTCTGCATCGCCTCGGCGGAGCCGCCGGCCGCCGCTGCCAGATCGTCCTTCACCGGCCCGGTCTCGATCTTCGACATCGCCTCGAAGTACGCCCGGGTGACCTCATTGGTCTTCAGCGGGAAACCGAATTTCGACAGCCGGTCGAGCGCCGCCGCCAAGTGGTAAATCGCGTTGTCGGCAACCGGCAGCGAGCTATGCCCGCCTTTATTACGGACTTCCAGTCGAAAATTGATCACGTACTTTTCGCTGACCTGGATATCGTTTGAGACCTTCTTGCCGCCGGCCATTTCGCCCCACCCGCCCTCGTTCAGAGCAAATTCAGCGTCAATCGTGTCGCGCTTGTTTTTGATCAGCCACTGGACACCGTTGTAGGGACCACCTCCCTCCTCATCCGCCGTGAGGGCTACGACGATGTCCCGCTCCGGTTTGAAGCCCTCGCGCTTATAACGAATGAGGTTCGCGATCCACACGGCGGCCTGAGCCTTGTCGTCGGCGGTGCCGCGACCGTAGAAGAAGCCGTCCCGCTCAATAAATTGGAATGGGTCCATGCTCCAATCCTCGCGTTTGGCTTCCACGACGTCGGTATGCGCCAGCAGCAGAATCGGTTGGCGCCGGCCGCTACCGTGATACCGGACGACTAGATTTGCTTTTGTGGGGATGGCTCCGCCCACAAAAATGTCGCTTTCGGGGAAGCCGGCGGCTCTCAGCCGGGCTGCGACCGCTTCCGCTACCGGAGTGGTCGCGCCGGTCGTATAGCCCGACTTGATCTCGATCAACTCTTTGTAGATGTCGCGGGATAATTGCCGCTCCGGCTCCGGAGGCATGGTCTGGCCGATCGCGGACACCACAACCAGTGAGGGAAATATGAGGAATCTGAGCATGTCACATTGTGCCATACACCCGGAACAAACTCTTGCCCGCTGCCGTATCCTAGAATTGTGGGGCAGGTTACCAACGTTACCAACTGCCCCACAACCAAATCGAGGAGGCGTAGAATGTTCTGCGATCGTTGCGGCGCCAGGCTTTCCGAACCGGCGAACTTCTGTCCAAGCTGCGGCAAAGCGGCGGGTGTCACGCCGTTGATGCCCATCGACAGCCGGATCGCCGGCCATGTCCGGTTAGTGGGCATTCTCTGGCTGGCGTTATCGGCGTTTCACTTGATTCCGGCCCTGATTTTACTGTCCCTGTCGGGGACCGGCATTTGGTTCCTGCCGGTGTCGGCGCCCGGCTTCGTGCATGTGATCCTAACCGTAGTCGGCTGGATATTGCTTACCGGTAGTATCCTCGGATTGATTACCGGCTGGGGCCTGCTTCAGCGGGAGCCTTGGGCACGCACCCTGGCCATCGTGATGGCGTGCTTGAATATGGTCCACATGCCTTTCGGAACGCTTCTCGGCATTTACACGTTGTGGGTACTGCTGCCCGCCGCCTCGGAACGGGAGTACCGTAGCGTGGCCCGCGCGGCGTAGCGCCGCCGCCCAGCCTGGCGCCGACGTGACGCTGATCGGCTGGGGATCCACCAAGGGCCTAATTCCGCAAGGCCGGGATCATGGTGCGGCAGGTGGCAGATGCGGGTTCGGTATCGGCTATGGCCTGACAACGGGCCAAGTGTCGCCAACCAACCGCATCGGTATCTGGGATAGGGCTCAGCGACCTGGTGCCTGTGCGGCGCCTCGATCCTTTCAACGCCGCTGTCGACGGCGGTCGGAAACCCGCCGACCCATTGCATTTTGCCGGCGGCAAAGTGACGCCGTCGCTCGACGGAGTATACGCAGCCGGGTCCGAGGTCCACATTAGATGGTGGTCTGTCCGGCCCAAAATGACCAGCGCCCCCAGGTTTCGATCGATGTTTTCCGGAATGGGATGCTGATTTCTAGCGCTTCGCCCGAGTTGCCGCGTATCGATCGGAGCGGAACCGTCCCGTTCGTCGCCGGCATCCGCGGACGGGCCGGAATTGGAAACAAAACGCGGAAGGAGCGGTCTGTAAGTGTTTGAAAACTTGGTGGCCAGGGACGGAATCGAACCGCCGACGCCAGCCTTTTCAGGGCTGCGCTCTACCGACTGAGCTACCTGGCCGCCAATCGGCTATTGTATCAGACGCGTTCCGCGGCACGCTCCGCTAGGGGGTTGCCAATTCGGCCAGTTCCTCCGCGGTGGTCCGCTCCACATCGGCGTGCAGACTGTGGCCGTGCGCATCCATGGTCACGATGGCCACAAAACCATTCACCCGCAGGCGCCACATGGCTTCCGGAATGCCGAATTCCATCAGGTAGACGCCGGGCACATCCTGCACCGTGCGCGCGTAGAACTGCGCCGCGCCACCGATGGCATTCAGGTACACCGCGCCGTATTCCTGGAGGGCGGCCAGCGTTTTCGGTCCCATGCCGCCCTTGCCGACCACCGCGCGGACGCCATATCGTTCGATCACATCCGCCTGATACGGTTCTTCGCGGCTGCTGGTGGTGGGGCCGGCCGCCTTCACCACCCAGCGCTCGCCCTGCTTCAGCATCACCGGGCCGCAGTGGTACAACACGGCGCCGTGGAGATCCACGGGCGGCGGATTCTTCATCAGCCAGGCGTGCACGTTGTCGCGGCCGGTGAACATCTCGCCGTCGATCAGCACTACGTCGCCCACCTTGAGCGCGCGCACGGCGGCCTCGCTGAGCGGCGGGGTCAGCACCACCTCGCGCCCGGTGAGCGGGAATCCTTCGGCTTTGGCCATGCGCTCGACGGGACGGTCCGGATCGCGATACAGCCACCCGGTGATGGCGCCATCCCGTGCATCGAGCCGCACGCCCAGGCGGCGGAACGCCCAACACTCGTAGGCCACGGAGACGAAGAAGCTGGCCGGCAGCCGGTTGGCCGCGGCGATCTTGCAGCCGATCAGCGAAGCTTTGCCGCCGAAGCCCATGGCGCCCACGCCCAGCCGGTTGGCTTCGTCCATGATCTCGCCTTCCAGCTTCGCCAGCGCCGGGTTCGGATTTACATCGTCGAGGGTACGGAACAGTTGGCCCTTGGCAAGATCGTAACCATGCGCGCGATCGCTGCCGATACACACGCCCAGAGCGCCCGGAGCGCAACCCTGGCCTTGCGCCTGCCACACCGCGTGCAGGAGGCATTTGCGCACGCCTTCCAGGTTGCGGTCGGCGCGGCCCAGATGGTCCAGCTCGCAGGGCAGGGAATACTGGATATTCTTGTTCTCGCAGCCGCCGCCTTTCAGGATCAGCTTCACTTCGATATCGTCCCGCTCCCATTGATCGAAGTGCATCACGGGCGTTTCCGCGCCCAAGTTGTCGCCGCTGTTCTTGCCGGTGAGCGAGTCCACCGAATTCGGGCGGAGCTTGCCCAGGCGGGTAGCCTCGGCGACGGCCGCGCGGATGGCGCGCTTGATCTCCAACTGATTCACGCCGACGGGCGTGTGCACGATGAAGGTGGGCATGCCGGTGTCCTGGCAGATAGGACCTTCGTCGTCCTTCGCCATGTCGATATTCGACAGGATGATATTGAGCGCCTGCGAGGATTGGGTGTGGGGCGTTTCGGCGCCGGCGGTCAGCGACATGGCCGCGCGTACGTCGGGCGGCAGGTTGGTGGATGTCTGGGCGATTAGTTCCAGAAGGCTGCCGGCGAGGAGTTCCATACTCAGGTCTCGGAAGCTACATTTTAGCCCGAATGCGAAGTTTGCGCCGATAACCAATCGGCGCGCAGGATGCCATCCTGCCCCACAAGCGCCAGTATCACTCGTAGCGCAGGGCTTCGATCGGACTCATGCGCGCGGCCTTGATCGCCGGCAGCAGTCCCGCGATCAGCCCCACAAACTCCAGCAGCAACGTCGACGCGATCACCGCGAATTGCGAAATGCGCAAGTGGATGTCGCCCGTGCCGCTGGTGTCCTTGAACAGCGGACCGAGCAGCGGCAGCGTCTGCAACGTCACCGTAACTCCATACCCGCAGGCCACGCCGACCACGCCGCCCACCGTGACAATCGCCATGGCTTCCAGCAGAAATTGGAACAGGATCGCGCGGCTGGTGGCGCCGATGGATTTCAACATGCCGATCTCGCGGGTGCGCTGCGTCACGGATACCAGCATGATGTTGGCCAGGCCCACGCCGCCGATGGCCAGCGTCAGCGTGCCCACACAGCCCAGCAGGATGCGCAACGCGATCCCCATGGTATCCACCATGCGCAGAAATTCGTTGAAGACGATAATCTGGACGGCGCGCTCGTCGTTCGCGGAGAAGTTATGCACGCGCGCCAGCGTTTCGCGCACCTGCCTTACGGCTTCCGCGCGAAAGATGGGGTTCACCGGCATCCACACGATGTAATCCGGGTACTTGACGTCGCGCAACAGGGAGCCGGTGTCATACGGGATGAAAATGCATTCGTTATCCGGCTCGTTGTAGTTGGAGATTTGCGTCTTGGTCTTCAGCACGCCGATGACGGTGAAGTGCAGCCCGTTGATGGCGATGTCTTCGCCTTCGGGCGGGATCTCGCCGAACATCTTCCTGGCCGCCTCGCCGCCCATCACCGCGACGCGCTGTTTCTGGGCTTCGTCCTCCGGTCCCAGCCAGCGGCCGGTGGCCAGCGTCTGGTTGCGGATGCGGCCGTAGACCGGATAAACGGCGCGCACGGCGATGGATTGGGTGCGGTAGCCGCGCACCACGGATGCGCCATGGATCATCACCTCGGGCGAGATGGCCGCAGCCAGCGGCACGGCGTCGCGAACGGCATCCACATCCGAGCGCTCCATGCGGATCTTGCGGCCGGCCCGCTCACCGCCGGCCTGGGTGGAGGTCTGGCCGTCGAACATCAGCACCAAGTCCTGGCCGACGGCCATGAAGGCTTTGCGCAGCGCGAAATGGAAGCCGTCGCCGTAGGAATATAGAATGACGAAGCAGGCTACGCCCCACGCCAGGCTGATGGTCGTTAGGACGCTGCGTTGGCGGTTGAACCGCAGCGCGGCGGCGGCTTCGGCGATGGTGGAGCTAATGGTCATATACTCCAATGGCAGCGCATGGCGCTGCCCCACAACATGCGCTGCCCCACAACAGGTGGGGTGTCATCGGTCATAGCGCAGGGCCTCTACCGGCGTCAGGGACGCGGCGCGCCAGGCGGGGAACAGGGCGGAGGCAATCGCGACCACCGCCAGCGCGCCGAACGACCATGCCGTGGTGGCGCCCTTCACCGGCAATCCGGCGAACATGTCCGACTGCGGCAACAAATTCACCAGCGACGCGAGGCCGTACGCGCCCAGAAATCCCACCAAGCCGCTGAGGCCGGCCAGGATCACGCCCTCCGCCAGAAAATCCGCCATGATGCGCCGGCGCCTTGCGCCGATGGCCTTGCGCAGGCCGATCTCGCGCGTCCGCTCGGTGACCGAAACCAGCATGATGTTCAGCACCCCCACGCCGCCCAGCGTCAGCGTGATCACCGCGATGGCGCCCAGGAACGCGGTCATCGAGATGAAAATCTGGTCCACCAATTCGGCGCTCTCCACGGTGTCCCAGATGTACACCGCGCCCTTGTCGTCGACATCGAATTGGTGATTGCGTCCCAGGACGCGGAGCACCTGTTGGCGCGCCGCCTTCCACCCGGTCAGCGAGGAAGGCACGTAAACGATGTCATTGACGATGCCGGGATGAAAATTATCGTCCTTAGGCGGCAGGTCGCGGACCATGGTGGCGTAGGGCACGTAGATCTTGTCGCCATCCAGGCCGTTGTAGCTGCTGTTCTGGTTCTTGGAGGGCATCAGGCCCACGATGCGGAACGGCAGGCCATTCAGGAAGATATTCGTTCCGATGGCGGTGTTACGCGCGCCGAACAATTGCTTGCGGACGTTATCGCCCAGGACGGCGACGCGCGCCGCATCGGTTTCATCGGGGTCGATCAGAAAGCGGCCGTGCGCGATGGGTATGGTGCGGATTTTGGAATACAAGGGCTCGACGCCGTTAACGGTGAACGATCCGCTGTTGTAAGCGCTGGCTACCTTTGCCCCATTCTGGAGTTCGCCGATCACCCGGCTGACTAAGTAACATTCCGTGCGGATGTCGGCTATGTCGTCGTAGGTGAAGCGAATCCGCCGGCCGGCGCGCTGTCCGCCCACCTGCTTCTCGGTGCGGCCGGGAAACAGCAGCACGATGTTCTCGCCAAGCTGCTTGGTGTTATTGCGCTGGCCCTGCTTGAAGCCATCGCCCATGGCCACGATCAAGACGATGGAGGCGACGCCCCAGGCGATGCCCGCCATGGTCAGAAGGCTGCGGAGCTTGTTGCGGAGCAAGCTGGAGGCGACGTCGGATAGTAACTCGCTAAGATAGCCCATCGTTTATTACCTGGAACCAAAAGAGCAAGAGGACAGGCCGGGAGGCCTGTCCTACTGCAGGATTACTGGCTGTCCCGCGTTTATCCCCTTGGCGATTTGCGTCTTAGAGCCGTTGCCGATCCCCGCGACCACCGGGATTTTGCGCTTGCCTGTCTCGCTGGCGGGATCGGGTATCTCGACCGACGTGGACTTATCCTTGTTATACAGGATGGCGCCTTCGGGCACTGCCACGACGCCCTTGCGCTCTTCCAGGATAATCTCCGCGTTGGCGGTCATCTCGGCGCGCAGCTTGCGGGATTGGTTGGAGATCGAGACGCGCACTTCGAAGGTGGTCACGTTCTCTTTCTCCACGCCCATGGGGGAGATCTTAGTCACCTTGCCGTTGAACTTTTCATCTTTGAAGGATTCCACGGTGATGCGCGCGGGCTGGCCCAAGTAGATCTTACCCACATCGGTCTCATCCACCTTGCCTTTGACGTACACTTCGGACAGATCGCCCAGAGTCATGACCAGGGTTGCGCCGGAACCCATGGTCAGAATGGAGCTGACGGCGTCGCCCACTTCGCGGTCGCGCGAAAGCACCACGCCGTCGATGGGCGAGACGATGGTGGTATTGCGCAGGTCGTCTTCGGACTGCGCCAGCGCGGCTTGCGCCTGTTCGATGGAGGCTTGCGCCTTGGCGATGGCCGCCTGGGCCACACCCACGTTCACGGTGGCGGATTGCTGCCGGTTCACGGCCATGTCGTAGTTCTTTTCCGCGTCGTCCACCAGATTGCGCGCGAGCAACTGCTCCTTGTACAGGCCGCGCGCGCGATCCATGTCGCGCTTGAGGAAGGGCACATCCGGTCCGGCGGCGTCCACTTTGTAACGCTCATAGTCGGCCTGGGTGCTCTTCAGGTTGGCTTGGGCCAGGGCCAGGGCCGCCTGGAACTGGCGCACCTGGGGCAGCACATTGTTCTCGTCCAGCTTGCAAATGACCTGGCCTTTGTGCACGATGTCCCCCGTGTTGACGGGCAGGCTCTGAATGATGCCGCTGGCTTTGGACTTGATCTCGACCTCGGTCTGCGGCTCGATCTTGCCGGTGGCCACCACCGAGCGGGCCAGGTCGATGCGTTCCGCTTTCACCAGCTTTTCAGGGTCGATTTTGGGCGAACCGCGGCCGATGGCCTTGAGGGTGAAGACTGCCGCGCCGCCTAGCAGGGGCAGCAGGAGGAAGAGAGTCCATTTGAGCGATCGCTTCGTACGCGAGGTTGCCATATATGTTATGCCTAAAGAGGATACGAGGAGGTGAGGGTAAGAGTTCCTTTTTCCGCGTAGCGCAAGGGCAGGACTTCCCTTATCGAATGAAGACCGATTCTGCAATAAACTGCGAGGCGGCCGAGGCCGGCTGAAAGCCGTCCCCCAAAGGGGGGCCCCAGGGCAAGATTGCCCGCCCCACAGTTTGGGTTCGAATGGTAATTCGTTGGTTCGGCGGGCGGAACCGCCTGGCCCATCGGCCCCTCCTTTTCCGCCGAACCGGTTTCGGGATGCAGCGGCTCGTCCGGGGGCGGGCTGGCTTGGCGGGCTGCCTGGTAAATTTTCAACTGCCGGAGGCTGCGGTCGATGGAGCGCTGGATGGCGCCTTGATAACGGGCGAGGTTGGCGAGGGTGTTGCGGCCATCGGAATCGCGGATGAAGGCACGCGCCAGGCGGTCGCGTTCTTCCGGCAGGGTGGGCGGAGGCGGAAACCTCTCGGGGCTGGCCTGGTGGTTCTTTTTATGTTGGATGCAGCTTTGTTTGGTGTCGAAGTCCGTTACGGCGACAATTCGGAGGTGCTCCCGGTAAATGCCGGCCTCCATGGGGATGGAGCGGTCGAGGCGCCATTGATCCGAGGCGATGAGCAGCACCAGCTTTTCTTCGCCGTCGCCGACGGGCTGGAAGCGGTCGTAGAGGTCTTTGAGGAGCGAGAGGAACTCTTCGGGCTCCTCGTCGAGCAGGAGGTGTTTGTTGGCGCGCAGGCCGTGGAGGAGGCGGTTGCGGCTGGATGCGGTTTTACCCTCGGCGGTGCGCGGGCCGGTAGATTTCTGTGCGTTCCGGCGGTTGGCGTCGATCTGCGCCGGAGTCGGAGTACGGCGTTCGTTGGTGTCTTTCATATTCGTATTGGGGGCGCGGTTCGCCCGTTCCTTTTCGCTTAGATGTTAGGGGAGGGGCTGAGCGGAGCCGGGCGGCATTTCGCGCAAGTAGTTGAAAGGATGGGTACGGAAATTTTTTGCGGGGCGGTGACTTTCTGAGGTTTCTTCAGCTTGCGGCCCCACCATAGGCTCGCAGGTACCACCCCGGCACACCGCAAGCTGAAGAAACCTCAGTCATTGCCACGCACCGCAGTTTTTTTTTACCTTCCATTTCAATGGCTTGCGCGAGATGCCCTGCGGATGGCCGATGGCCGCGTGCCATCGTGAAATCAGAAAGGGCGTTGCGCTGACTCGGCGGCGCCCTTACGAGGAGCGTTTTGGGGCGCTTCTCCTGTCCACAGCCGGCGTTCAGCGGCCGGCTGGCGGCGATCCCACCGGAGCCCTTGAGAAAGGCTTGCCGGACAATTTGCGACGGTTGTCCGGACGGTGCAGTGAAGAGGCTGGGCAGCCTCCGATCCGACCCGGATCGCCACGCCCGGACTCCCCCAGCCATAGGGGGAGGCCGGGCCGCGACGGTGCTTTCCTACTTGAGGGTCGCCAGCCGGCGCGCCGGATCCGTGAAGAACGCATCATCTACCTTATCCAGCACCTGCACATTTCCCATGGAGATGGAGGCGTGTCTCTCGGCATTGGTGTGATCGCCGGCCAGTTGGATGCCTCCCACCGTGATGTATTGCCAATCCCACAAGCTGGTGTCCGCGCCTCCGCTGCAATGCTCCATGAGGTGGGATAGCCTGGAGACGTACGCGTTATAGCGCACGCCCGCTGGCGCGGCGGGCTGCTCGACCGTCACTTCGACCACGTCGAATGCCTGCCCATGGAGGCTCTTCTCGCCCACATACTTCAGATGGACTCCCGGAGCGAGCCAATTCCAAGGCAGCGCCAGCCAGTCCAAGTCCGTGCGGAATATGCGGTTGGCGCCCTTCACATCACCCGCGGCTTCCGGACCCTCCAGCTTCTTTCCATTCACGTACGCCGTACCATGCTGGTCGCGAGTATTGAACAACACCACGGCAAACTTGCCTTCCGCCGATTTGTCTTCCAGGCGATCGCGGCCGGTCTGTTTGTCCCACAAATATGCGCGCGAGATTCTCACCTGGCCGCGAATCTTCAACGTAAAATCGAAACGCACGTAGCGGGCCTGCTTCCAGGCAGCTTCGCCGCCCATCGCCTGCATCATGGCCCGGGCAATCTCGACGGGCCGGGGTTCCGGCGCCGCCGTCATTGCGGCTACCAGCGCCATACACGCACAGATTCCGGTTTTCATTTCAATTCGACTCTCGCGCGAACTTGGGCCGATTAACAATCGGCCCGCAGGTTGACAACCTGCTCCACAACTCATACGCTGATCGATGCTTTAGCCAGTATGCCCCCGTCGCACACCAGGTGCGAGCCGGTCACATAAGACGACTCATCGGACAATAACCAGACCACCGCGCGCGCCGGTTCATCCGGGCTGGCCAGGCGGCCCAGCGGCACCTCTTCGCAGATCCGCCGCCGCATCCCGGGCCTGGCCGGCGGATCCACATTGGCCCACATCAGGCGGGTTTCGGTGGCGCCGGGCACCACCGCATTGACCCGGATACCGTACTTGGCATAATCCACCGCCATGCATCGCACCAGCGCCGAAATGCCGCCCTTGGAGGCGCTATAGGCGCCCGCCGCGCCCGCCGCGAAGGCCACCGACGCCGCCGGGGACGACGTGCATACGATGGATCCCGGCGTCCCGGCCTGCAGAATCCGTTGCAGCGCATACTTGCAGGTGAGATAGATGCCGGTCAGATTGGTGTCCAGCACCCGCTTCCATGTCTCGAACGGCAGTTCGTGCAGGAAGCCTCCGGCATCCAAGCCGGCATTTGCAAAAGCGCCATAGAGCGGTCCCAGACTCGCCACGGCCTCCTCAAATGCGCGGGCCACGCTTTCCTCGCGCGAAACGTCGCATTCCACCGCGAGCGCGGCGCCGGCTCCGGCGGCCAGCGCGGCGACAGCGGCGTCCCGCGCCGCCGGGCCGTCGATATCCAGCACCGCAACACGATCGCCGCGCGCGGCGCACTGCATCGCGACAGCCCGGCCGATGCCCGCGCCGCCGCCGGTTACGGCCACTGTCCTGGAGGAGCTCCCGACGGCGGCGCTCACCGGACGATTTCCTTTGCCGCTTGGGCGGATGTTTCGGCCAATGCTTCGGCGATCTGCTGGTTGTGCCGCACATTATGCAGCGGGATGTATAACAACCAATGATGGGCATTCAGCATATTGAAGACCGGGAACGGATGTTCCGCCGAGTGGGCCTTGACCGGCCGGTCCACCTCTTCGACGAACTTCAGCGTCCCGGCCCCGCCCTTCTTGAAGCGGTCTATGGTTTCCTCGCGCGTCCAATGTCGATGCGGCTCAAGCGACGCCGGAGCGGCAGCCTTGCGGCTGCGATCCGGCAGCACGCGGCTGAGGAACCCGGCCTTCCGGGCATGCTGTTGTTCCCAGTCCGGATTGGGCGGCGCGGCCAGCGCTTTCTCTATCATGCCGAGCATGGCCGTTTCACCCAGCACCAGGTGCTCGGCGGTCTGCTGCACCGACCAGCGGCCGGGCGCGGCCTGGCCGGTCCACTGCGCGTCGGTCAGGCCGGAGGTGAGTTCCAGAAACTCGTTGGCGGAATCGTGCAGGAGCCGGATGAGGTGGGCGCGCTCTTCGGGGGTGAGGCCGGGTGCGGGAATGTTCATGGACGATTCAAGCCTGCGCACCGGCTGGGAGCGCGGCCAACGTTGGCCGCAGCCGGCGTCCCCAGATGGGACCCCAGGGAGTGCGTGCGGCACAAGCCACTAGTCTATCAAACCCTACTAAATCGGGTGAACGTAACGGTCGAACTCACTCCGACGGCGGACTGCTGAACAAGGTTTCCGCCAAGCTGTCCGGTCAGGATCGCCACAATGCGCATGCCCAGCGATGCCGAACGCTTCGAGCCGAGGTCCGGCGGCAGCCCGACTCCGTTGTCCGCCACCGCCATGGTCACGGTCCCGCCTTCGCCGCACCGCAGCGACACCAGAATCTCGCCGGCGCGTTCCCCGGGAAAAGCGTACTTCAGAGAATTGGTGAGCAGCTCATTCAAAATCAGGCCGCAGGGTATCATCTGATCCATGGCCAGCGACAGCGGATCGAGCGCCAGGCGCAAGCTCACGCGTCCGGCGCCAACCGCGAACGACTCGAACAGGTCGCGCGCGAGGCGCGTGGCATACCCGCCGAAGTCCACTTCATCCATGTCCTTGTGGCCATACATCTGCTCGTGGATGAGCGCCATCGAGTGAACCCGGCGCTGGGCATCGCGCAGGGCCAGGCGGGCGGCGGTGTCGGGCAGCAACTCGGCTTGCATATTCAGCAAACTGGAAATGGTTTGGAGATTGTTCTTGACGCGATGATGCACTTCCCTGAGGAGCACGTCCTTGGCGCCGAGCGCCGCGGATAGAGCGCGCTCGGCGGTCTTCTGCTCGGTGATGTCCACGGAGACGCCGCCCAGCAGACGGCGCCCGGCCGCGTCGTTGAAGAGAAAGCGGAAGCAGAGCATCTGGTGAACCTGCCCGCCCGCAATGGTCACCTCTTCGATGGTTCGCGAAGGCTCGCCAGTCTCGAAAACCGCCGCATCGCCGGCATGGATCCGGGAAGCCACGTCCGCGCCATGGCCCGACGCATTGTTCACATACACTATCCGGCCGTCCTCATCCTTGATGAACGCCAACGCCGGGCTGTGGCGCATGAAGGCCAGGAAGCGCGCCTCGCTGGCTTCGAGATCCTCCGCGGCCCGGCTTTTCTCCTCGCCTGGAGCGTTCTCCAGCGGCGTGTGTTCGATGGCCGTCTCCTGGCGCGGCAGACGATCGTTGAGAGCGTCCCTGGCGCCTGGGCGCGCCATGGCGACGGCCACATCTTCGGCGACGGCCCCGGACACCACGATGAACGGGATGTCCAGTCCGCGCTCTTGCAGCAACTGGAGCGCCCGGGAGGCTGACAGTCCAGGCATGGTGTAACCGGCCAGGATCACGTCGGGCGGCGGGGTAAGGTGCGCCAGAAAGTCCGCTTCGGTCTCCACCCGCTGGCACTGCGGATCGAAGCCGGCCCGGCGCAGTTCGTGGGCCCTGAGTTCGGCGTGTGCCGGGCGGTCGTCCAGTATCAATGCGCGCAGCTGGGCCGATTCACAATCGGCCCGCAGGTTGCCAACCTGCCCCACAGCCTAAGCCTGCGCGGGCGCGGCGGCGCCCAGGAGCGTCCGCACCCGGCCAATCAGCTCCGCCGCGGAAAATGGCTTCGGCAAGAAGTTCCGCCGCGGGTCCAGCCCGCGATGGCCGGCGAGGGAATCGTGCGGGTAGCCAGAGACGAACAGAACCTTGATATCCGGCCGGAAGGCGGCCAGGCGTTCCGCCAGTTGCGGCCCGGACATGCCCGGCATCACTACGTCGGTGACCAAAACATGGATAGGTTCGTCGTATTTTTGGGCGATGACCTCGGCTTCTTCGCCATCGCTGGCCTCCAGCAATTGATATCCCTCTTTTTCGAAGTGCAAGTGCATGGTGCGGCGCACGCTGTCTTCGTCCTCGACCAGCAGGACGGTGGGCGTGGCTTCGGCGGCGGCGGCCAGGCTTTGATGGCCCTCGACTTCGCGCAATTTCCGGAAGCCGGCCAACCGCGGCAGCAGGATCTCGAATGCGGTGCCCAGGCCCACCTCGCTGCGGGCCGTGATGTGGCCGCCGCTCTGCACCACGATACTGTGCACCATGGATAGTCCCAAGCCGGTTCCGAAACCAGGTTTCTTGGTGGTGAAGAAGGGCTCGAAGATACGCGCCAGCGTGATGCTGTCCATGCCTTCGCCGCAATCGGACACCAGCAGCCGCACGTAGGGTCCGGGCGGAAACAGCAGCGCCTTCGGGCTTCCGGCCCGGATATCGATATTCGAGGTTTCTATGTGCAGCTCCCCACCCGAGGGCATGGCATCCCGCGCATTCAGCGACAGGTTGAGGAGCACTTGCTTAAGCTGATTGCGGTCGGCGCGCACGCGCCCCAGGTGGGGCCCCAGGCTGGTGGTCAGGATGCGCATGCGGCCCAGGGCGGACGAGATGGCGGGCTGCATTTCGACGATCGAATCGTTGATGTTCAGCGGCTCCAGGCGCATCGCCTGGTGGCGGCTGAGCGTCAGCAATTGGCTGGTGAGGGCGGTGGCCAGGGAGGCGGCGTGCTTGATCTCCAAAGCCCGATCGCGGGCGCCGCCGGAAAGGCCTTCGGAAAGCTCGTCGGCGCAGCCCAGGATGACGGTAAGCTGGTTGTTGAAATCATGCGCCAGCCCGGCCGCCAGATTGGCGATGGCTTCCATTCGCTGGGATTGCATGACACGCCGCTCCAGGTCCCGCCGGCCGCCGATATCGCGCACCACCAGGATGGCGCCCAACAGTTCATCCGCGCGGTTCTCGAAACAAGCGATCTCGACGGTGGAGGATACCCCCGCGCGGGAGGTGAGTGTGCAGGCGGGCAGGGTATGGCCGGGCGCGCCGGCCGCCTGTCCGGCCCGGAGATCGGCGATGGGGTTTCGGGCGGGCGCGCCCGTGGATTCCTCGTGCAACGCAAGCACCTCCAGGAGCAGGCGCCCATGCGCGTCGGCTGCGGACCAGCCCGTGAGCCGCTCGGCGACAGGGTTCATAAACACAACTTCGCCGTCCGTGTTGGTGGCGACGACACCCTCGCCGATGCTGCGCAGAGTGGTGGCCAGCCACGCCTGGCTGGCGCGGAGGCGGCGTTCCATCTCGTGCTTGTGGATGGAAATCTGCACGGCGCTGCGCAGCTCGGAGTCCCGGATCGGTTTGAAGATGTAACCGAACGGCTCGGTGCGGGTGGCCCGGTTGATGGTCTCTTCGTCGGCATGCGCAGTGATGTACACCACCGGCGTTTCGAGCTCGACCTTCATCGTCTGAGCCGCGGCGATGCCGTCCATGGCGCCCTTCAGACGGATGTCCATAAGGACCAAGTCGAACGGCGTGGATCGGGCAAAGTGGAGGGCTTCTTCGCCGGTGCGCGCGATGGCCGGCACCTTATAGCCCAGCCGCTCCAGCCGGTTTTGGATGTCCGCGGCGATAATGCCTTCGTCTTCAACGATCAGGATCAGTTTGTGTGGTTCGGTGGGAAGTTGCATGGCAATCATTCCGTCTGCGAAGTTTAGTGCACGGACGGGCGCGAGTCTCTCACGCAGTTTTTCGGGATAGCGTGGGGCAGGCAATTCTGCCCGCAGCCGGCTTTCAGCCGGCTCTGGCCGCCTAAAAAGGCGGCTGCGGCCAAGATTGGCCGCCCCACAAAACCCCAAATTGACAACCTGCCCACAACCGGCGGGCGGGGCAGAAGCCCTTTAATCCAGGGCTGTGTTCACCCGGTCTCCGCTCTCGCGGGCGGGAATCGGGTTGCGCTTGTTGGGATGGCCGGTAGTCCGGCCAGGAGGCCGGCCTCGGCCGCGCGGACGACCGCTGGCGAGCCGTTCCAAACTCAGAATGGCCTGGTTAAGGTCATCGCGCTGGTCTCGTAACTCGGCAAGAGCTTTAGCTATGTCCACGGCGCACCTCCCCTTTTCACGGAAACCGGGTGGGCCAGCCCAACCTAGCGAACATTAACGCGATTATACGTGATTATTCTACGATTTCCCAGTGTAATTATGCCGGGCATAAGAGGGTTTGGTACGTTCTAGTACTTTACTTCCGGGGTGTGAGAAGTGCAGAATTACTCCAGTGGGGCTGCCCAGCGCACACGGCGCCTGCCGGCATCCTCAATTAAATCGCAGCCACCAAACCACAGGGAAATCAAATAGAAGGAGAAACAATGCGAAATTTTATTCTGGACTTTATTCTAGATAAGGCTGGACGGTTAGCTCTGGCGTCCGGGGTTCTGGCGCTGGCCTGCATGGCAATGCAACCGGCGTACGCGCAGACTTTTACCACGCTCCACACATTCTCAGGCGGTCCCGATGGTGGAACGCCCTTGGCCACGCCGCTGCTATACAACGGCGGCGTTTACGGCACCACCAGCGGCGGCGGCGCCCACGCTAGCGGAACCGTTTACGGACTGACCTTTAATCCCGTCGCCGCGACTGTGCTGCACTCCTTCGCCGGCCCGGATGGCGCCGTTCCCATTGGGGGTCTCGTCCAGGACTCAAGCGGCAACTTCTACGGCGTCGCATACAGAGGCGGCGCCAGGAACCGTGGAACGGTGTTCGAGGTGAGCGCCGCGGGCAAGTTCACGCTGCTGCACAGCATGGGACCTGCGGCGGAAGGATCCGGCCCCGCCGGAACCCTGGTTCTGGATCCTGCGGGCGACCTGTTTGGCACCACATACGCCGGCGGCGAGACCAACGGGTGGGGAACCGTATTCGAGTATTCGGCCGGCGTGTATACGACTCTGAGAGGCTTCGCCCCTGGCGGCGCACTGCCGCGGGCCGGCGTGCTTTTGGAAGCGGGCAGGCTCTTCGGCACCACCTCGGGTGACGACGCCGAAAGCAGTGCAGGGGCGGTCTACGAAGTGGGCGTTGTGGAACCGTTATACGTCTTCACGGGAGGAGCCGACGGCGCGCAACCGATGGGCGGCCTGATCGGGGACAGCGAGGGCAACCTGTACGGCACAACCTCGGCGGGCGGCAATGGCAGTCTCGGCCTGGGCAATGGCGTGATATTCGAAGTAAATATCAAAGCCGGCACGGAAACTGTCCTGCACACCTTCACGGGGGCTCCGGATGGATCTGTGCCGGCCGCCGGCCTGGGCGCGGATGCGCAAGGCAATCTATATGGCACCACATCGCTTGGCGGAGCGCATGGATTCGGCACGGTGTTTAAGCTGGATACGTCCCGCAACCTGACCATCGTGTACGACTTCACGGGCGGGGCGGACGGCGCCACGCCGTATGCCGGCGTGGTGGTGGACCACGCGGGTAACATCTGGGGCGCCACTTCGTCGGGCGGCTCGGCGATGGCCCCCGGAGGGTACGGGACGCTTTTCGTTATTTCCCCGGCGATTTAGTTAGGCGGCGAAGCGGGTCTGGAGATCCGCCGCAGGCGTGGACGCCCGCCCCACGCACTACGCGCCGCCCTTCTGCCCCGCTCGCCATGCAGTCAGTTGACCCGTCAACCGCTGGCGCATGTTCAAGAACTTGGCTTCATCCGCCTGGTTGGTCTGCTCTTTGGGGTCCGCGGTCTCGTCGTACAATTCGTTGGGCCCCTTGCCCTGGTTGCGCAGAATCAGTTTATACCGGTCGTCGCGCGCCATCTCCGTATCCCGAATCCGGCCGAACGCCAGGTCCGGCCACGACTGCTTCTTCCCCAGGCGCCTGCCATACACGAACGGCAGATAGCTTGGCCCTTGGCCGCCGGCCGGAGGCGCGACGCCCACTAGCTCGCAAAGCGCCGGCATCAAATCGTAGGAGTTCACCACCTCGTTACGCACCGTCTGCGGCGGAAACCGGCTGGGCCACACCCAGATCAACGGCGTGCGCACCGCTTCCTCATACATATTCACCGGATCCGAGGCCGCCGGGCCGCCCCACAATCCATGCCGGCCGAGCAGATAGCCGCCGTTGCTGGTGAAAACGATGAGCGTGTTGTCCCAAACGCCGCGCTGTTGCAGCTTGGCCAGCAGCGGGGATATCTGCTCGTCCAGCGTAGTCAGCGCGGCCGCGTACTTGCGCAGGTTGCCCGGCACATCGCGCAGCATTTCCGGCCGCGTGGCATTGGCCGCCCGGGCGTCCCAGCCGATGGTTTCGAATCCGGTCTGCGCATAGAGGTCCAGGTTCTTCTGCGGCGCCGTGACGGCGTTCGGGCTGGGCCAGGCGATGGCCAGAAAAAACGGCTTGGCGGCCGCCTGCGCATCCAGAAACTCGCCCGCCTGCGCCGCCGTTCCGCTGCGCCCGCAGTTGTAGCCCGCGCCGGCGAAAACGGCTTGGTCGGCCGCAACGGGGGAGCAAGAGAAGCTGTTGTGAAACCGGACGCCGGTTTGCGCGAGGCGGTCGATATTCGGCGTGCGCACTTCCGTGTTCCCATAGCACCCGGTCATGTAGGCGCCGAGATCCTCGGCCACGATGAGAACGATGTTGGGATGCGCCGCAACCGCCGGCTGCTTGATTGCGGCGGCCGGCTTCTTGGACGCGGCGAGCACCGGCGCGGCCAGCGCGCCAAACAGAAAATGACGGCGATTCAATGGCATTCAACCCAGTATACGCCGGTGGCGCGGGCGGTCTGGTAAACTCGATATGAAAGGCGGCGTAGCTCAGTCGGTTAGAGCGACGGTCTCATAATCCGTAGGTCGAGCGTTCGAGTCGCTCCGCCGCCACCAGCTTGCCGCATTTCCTGGCAGGCGAAAGCGCCTGCCCCACACTGCAAGCCGGCGCTCAGCGCGCCAACAAGCGCTCCAGATTGCCGCCCAGAATCAGACTGGCGCGATCCGCGGCGATATCCAGGTCGCGCAGAGCTTGTACCTGCGTCTGAAAAATCTGCGCGTGCCATCCGCGCGGAAAGTACGACGAGTCGGAGCCGAATAACAACCGTTGCGGGCCGGCTACCTCCAGCGCTTTGCGGAAGACACTCTTGAGATCGAGCGACGCGGGTTGGTAGCGTATCCAACCGTTGCTGCTGGAAGTGTCCAGATAGACGTTGGGGCAAAGATCGCAGAGCATGAGCGCCTCGCGAAAGTAGCCCGCGCCGAAATGCGGGATCACGAAGTTCACGCCGGGGAACTCCATGGCGACGGGATGCAGGTCGATCGGATTGGAATAGCACATGTCGAACGGCGAAGGCAGCCCCAGCTTCCGGCGCACGCCGACGGTGAGGACGCCGCAGTGCACGAAGACGATCGTGCCGGGATGCGCGGCGGCGGCCTCGAAGACCGGGCGCACGCGCTGGTCCGCGACCGCGTAACGATGCATGGCTGGAAACAGGCAAACGCCTTGCATGCCCCCAGCCAGGGCTTTTTGCACGCGCGCGACGCCATCCGGGGCCGAGGGATTGGCCATGAAGAAGCCCCAGAAGCGGTCCGGATGGAGCTGCACGGCGGCGGCTACCGAATCTTCGTCTCCTGGAATGCTGGCGATGAGCGCGGCCTTGGCCACGCTATATTCGTCCAGTTCCTGTTTCCACGCCGCGGCGAGATCGCCGCAAGAAGCGGGGATGCGCCAGTCCAGGGTCCGGGCTATCTCTTCCAGGGGCTGCCCGCTTTCGGCCGCCAGCCGCGCGAAAAACGCGGGAGAGAAGAGGTGGACGTGCGCGTCGCAGACGTGGAAATTACCCCACGGAGTTTGCATCGGGTTTGTTCCAGTGCATGAGTCCGGCCGCCAAAGCCATTTGGGTGACACCGGCCACATTGTTGACGCCCAGCTTCTTCATGAGCATCTTGCGGTAACCGCGCACCGTTTGCAGACCCAGGTCGAGCAGCACCGCGATATCCTTGCTGGTCTTGCCTTCCGCGACCAGGCGCAGCACCTGCAGTTCGCGCGGAGAGAGCGTGTCCAGGGGGGCCTGGGTGGCGGCGGTCCGCAGATCGCCGCTACGGATGCGCGTCAACAGGCTGTCGGACACCTGCGAGCTGAGGTAGGACCCGCCGCGGGCCACCGTGCGCAGCGCGTCGATCAGATCCGCCGAGGAGGCCCGCTTGAGCACAAAGGCGCGCGCCCCCGAGCGGATGGCGCTCACCACCGAATTCTCATCGTCGTAAATGGAGAGGATAACCACGCGGGTTTGTGGCGAATGGCGCAGGATCTCGATGGTGGCTTCGATGCCGTTCAAGCCCGGCAGCCCAATATCCATGACCACCAGATCGGGACGCGACTTCTTGCAGAATTGCACTGCCTCGGTTCCGCTCTCGGCCTCGCCGGCGACACGGAATTCGGCGGTACGCTCCAGAATCGCGCGGAGACCGTCGCGCATCATCTTGTGATCGTCCACCAGCAGAATGTCGTATGCCATAGGCGCCTCAATCGCACATTCCGGCAACCGGATCGGCAGGCGGAGCCGCCTGCCCCACCAGCGCATTTTTTACGGCTTCTCACGGTACCGCAGGCGTCTCCGGGGACCGGTGAAGCGCCCGCACCACGGTGCCTTTATCCGGCGCGCTGTCGATTTGCAACTCGATGCCCGCCCGATCCGCGAAATACTGCATCACCAAAAGCTCCTCCGCTCCGCGAACAACACTGTCCGCGGCATCGAACCCCTGCGCATTGTCCCGAACCTCCAGCGCGGTCCCGCTCCGCAACGACTTTAGCAGTATCTCGATATTGGAGCAACCCGGGCGCCGCGCCGCCTGACCGGCCGCCTCCTGCGCGATGCGATACAGGGCGGCCGCGGCCTGCGGAACGGGCTGCGCCGCGGCATCCGCGAACACCTGCACGTTCCCTTTGAAATTGGCCCGCAGACGCCCCGCCAGCCGGTCCAGAGCCGCCCGCAATCCAATCCGTTCGGCGATCGCCGGATTCAGCTCGCGGTTGACGTCCCGGACCACTTCTATGACGGTCTCCAGTATGGCCTGGATTTCGCCGACGCGCGGCGGAATGGGAAGGGCGCTTTCCGCCAGGTCCATGCGCAAGAGGTCGAATTGCAGGCCGGCGGCGCTCAGACTCTGTGCGACACGATCATGCAGCAGTTGGGGGAGCCGGGCGCGATCGGCTTCCAAGGCTTCGAGCGCGCCCAGCACCAGGCCGCCCTCGGGCATCTCGTGCGCCATGCCCCCGGCAAAGGCGATTTCGCCCTCCGGCAATCGGACCGGGAACATGGCGATGGAAAAGGTAGAAGCGCCTGCGCCAAACCGGGCGGCGGCGGCGAGCCTCTCGCCCTTGAATACGCGATCCAGGCGGCCTAGCCAGGAAAGGCGCGCCGGTGGCTCAAACAGATCGGTAAAGATCAGGCTCTCCAACTCCGCGGCGGCGCGACCAAAAACGCGCGGCGCATCGCCGTATAGGGCCTGGAACGCTCCATCGCGCCGCAGCAACCAGGCGCAGCCAGGGCTCTGGCGCAGCAGCATTTCGCACAGCGCGGCGGCCGGCGCCGATTGTGCCGGGGCGGGTGTCATAGCGTACACGCTAATATCGAGGCGTGCTCAATTCTAGCAGGGTGGCGAGGGCGGCGTCACTCTAAACGCGGCGACGCTATCGTTTGTTTAGGGGGCAGCCGCTCGCTTACGGCATCGCGCACTGCCGCAGCCTTCAATTGGCGCGGCGGCCCTGACTCAACTCCGAGCCGCGACCGTCAGGGAGTTCCGGCCAAATAAGCAGCCCGGAGCAATGCCAAAGCCCGGAGACCCAGGATCTGATATACTGTTGCGGCTGACCGGCAAACGAACCGGGACAGGGCGGGTCTTGGCCCCGTGGAGATAGAAAAGCATGCGTACCAGCGGATTTGGATTGTTATGTATGGGCGCCTTGTTTGCGCTCATGGCGTCGACTGGCATGGCGGGCACGTGCTCGACCTCATGTTCGACCGTGGGCAGCACCACGACATGCACCAGCACGGACACTATCAAGACGCCGGACGAGGGCGGAAACGGAAACCTCTATACGGCAAATATCTACCCTTCGTGCATCACCGTTCCGAACAGTGTGACCGGCACGGTGTCCAGCGCCGCGGGTAGCGTCCAGGTCCAGCTCACCAGCATGGACTCCAACGGCACCGGGAATTATTTCAGCCTCCAGGGCACCGAGTTCCTGCTGGTGTCGCCGACCGGCGCGCAACTGGAAATACTGGGCGGTCCCGGAGACGGCAGCGAGTCTTTGAACGGCCTCACCATGCTGATCGCCAACAGCTCCGGTTTCAACCCCATGCCCAACGGCAATCCGGCCGCCCTCCCAACCAGCGGCACTCAGGACTATGAGCCGAGTGCGTACGAGCAAGGTTATGGGGACTTTTTCCCCGGCCCGGGACCGGGAGAAGTGCAGCACTTGCCGCAAACGGACGGCACCGCCACGCTGACCGGCATCTTCAGCGGCGTGACCGCGGCGGGCACCTGGGACCTCTACATGATCGACAACTTCGGCGATCCGGTGACGGTCAACGGATGGAAGCTTATCCTGACGGTGAATGCGGCCGCGGAAGGTACCGTCACCACGGTCTCCTCGAGCCAGCAGCCGGCCTACACCGCCAGCCCGAACAATACGGTCACGTTCACCGCCACGGTGTACAGCGGCGGCAACCCGGTGACCGCGGGGGGCACGGTGGCGTTCTACGCCAACGGCAGCAGCTCGCCGATCTCCTGCTCGTCCGGCAATCAAGTGCTGAACGGCAGCGGCCAGGCCACCTGCGGGTCGACTCTGACCGCGGGCAGTACCTCGCAATGTACCTCGTCGACCCCGCCCGCGTGGCCTACCGTTTGCCAGGGCAATAACATCATCACCGCGACCTACTCGGGAAGCGAAAGCTACACCGGCAGCACCAGCACCGACCTCTATGAATTGGTGACCGTACACTCCACCAACCCCTCCGGGACGCAATGGTGCAATAGCGGCCCCTTCTCGGTTCCGGAGAGCGTCACTCCCCTGGCTTATCCCTCCTTCATCCAGGTCTCCGGGTACTCCAACACGATAGCCAATCTGACGGTCGCGCTGACGGGTGTGGCCGGGCAGGTAGCCGGAATTCCCGGCCAGTTCCTGCTGGTGGCGCCCGACGGCACGCATAACCTGGACTTTCTGGACGAAGCGTTCTACGCCGGCGGCGCGACCAGCGCGGTGAACCTGACCATGTTCGATACCGCCGGCCAGACGCCGGCCGGCCTGCAGCCCACGAGCGGCAATTACGAAGCATACGACGCCAATCCGAACCCCCAGGACACGTTCCCCACGTCGGTGTCGCCGAACGTCTATTCGAGTGTCCCGCAGGTTCCGGGCACGATCAATTTCGCGGAGCCGCGCGGCGGGACCAGTATCACGACCTTTGGAAGCGCCTTCAGCGGTGTCCAGCCGAATGGCGTGTGGGCTTTGTACGCCTATACCACCGAATCCCTCACCGTGAACAGCGGCTGGTGCATCACCTTCGAGGTCAACAACGGCGCGGTGACCACCACCAGCCTGCAGTCCAGCCAGCAGCGCGCGGCCACCGGGCAATCCGTCACGTTCACTGCCACGGTGACCAGCGGCGGGAATCCGGTGACTGCGGGCACGGTGACCTTCGAGGACGGTGGTTTGGTTCCGGCCGGTACGGTAAGCGGCGACAACGTGGTCGCGCTGAACGGCAGCGGCCAGGCCACGTTTACCACCAGTTCTCTGGCCGAAGGCGATCACGATATCACGGCGGCCTATAGCGGAGTGTCGGGAACCTACGACGTGAGTAATGCTTCCCTGTACCAGCGCGAGGACAATGCCACGACGGTCTCGAACGTGACCAGCACGGCGGCGCAGTTCTGCAATACGGGGGGTGTCACCGCTCCGGGGGAGGCCTTCGGCGCATTTAGCCCGAATCCATCGAACATCTTTGTGGCGAATCTTTGGGGCACCGTCAGCGCCGTGACCGTCACGCTCGACGGTTGGGATATTCCCACCCAGGACGTCGAACTCTACAGTGTGGAATCCCTGCTGGCGGGTCCGCAAGCCGCGCTGGACTTCTTCTCCATAACCGGCGGCACCGCGCAAGTTTCGACCGGCAACTACACCTTCTCCGACACCGGGAGCACGTTGTCGACCTCGAGTGTCGCGCCCGGCACATACATGCCGGTCAGCGACGTTAGCTCCGCCGATACGTTCTTCCAGGATCCCGGCAACTTCTACATGCTGCCCGGCTCGTTCTCATACGCCGCGACCCGCGGCTCGGCGACATTGACCAGCGTGTTCGGGGGCAGCAACCCGAACGGCGCCTGGAGCCTGTACTTCAATCAGACCGCCTCCGCCACGATCGGCGCGACCGGCGGGTGGTGCCTGAACTTCACCGAGAACCCCGTGACCGTCAGCGCCACCACGGAAGGCACCGACAGTTTCACGCAGGGGCAGCAAAGCCAGCAGCTCACGTTGAACATCCAAAACACCGGGTCGGGTCCCACCGGCGACCCAACCGCCGGCAGCAATCCGTTGACCGTCACAGATACGCTGAACTCAGCCTTCAGTTTTGCGAGCTCCGAGGGTACGGGCTGGAGTTGCGGAGCGAGCGGCCAGACAGTGACGTGCACCAATGACAGCGCGATACCCCAGGGCTCCAGCTACCCGCCGCTGACGCTCACTGTAAACGTGTCGGCAGTCGCCACGCCAGGGCCGTTGACGAATGCGTTTAACGTGACTGGCGGCGCCGGCGCCAGCGCCACCAGTTCGAACACCGATACGGTGACCATCGTGCCGGCCCCCAAGCTGGCGGTGCAGAAGACCCATCCCGGCACTTTCACGCAGGGTTCCACCGCGGAATGGGATATCAGTGTGACGAACACAGCGTCCGGCGGCGCCACCAGCGGCACGGTAACTGTTTCCGACCTACTGCCATCGGGCTATACGGTAGCCAACTTCGGCACGACGTCTTCCTCCTGGACCTGCGGCGGCACGACAACCGTCACTTGCACAGCCACTCTGTCTGTATCCGGCGGCAGCGGTTTCCCCTTGATTCAGGCGATCGTAAATGTGCCGGCTAACTCCCCCACCTCGGTGAGCAACACGGCGCTGGCGTGGGGCGGCGGCGATCTGACTCACACCAATTCGGGCAACGCCGCCTCGGGGACGGACAGCAACGTGCCTGTGGTGCAAACGCCCGCCTCCATCGCGGCGTCGGGCGGTGCGGGGCAAAGTACAAATGCCGGGACCACCTTCGGGTTGCCGTTGCAGGCTACCGTGCTGGACGGCGGAAACAATCCTATCCAGAATGTAACGGTGACGTTCACGGCGCCGGTTACTGGTGCGAGCGGCACTTTCCCCGGCGGTTTCACGACCGCTACCGCGGGCACCAATGGCTCCGGCGTGGCCACCTCTCCGGTGTTTACGGCCGACTTGACTTCCGGCTCCTACAATGTCGTGGCCAGTGTTGCCGGCCTGACTCCGACCGCCAGCTTCGGGTTGACGAACAATGCCATAACGCAGACCATCACGTTCAACCCCGTTGGGGCGCAGTTGGAGGGGACGCCGCTCAACCTGGTGGCTACGGCGAGTTCCGAATTGGCGGTCAAGTTCGGTTCGGCGACGACCGGCGTATGTACCGTCTCGGGCGCCGTCGCGACCCTGAGCAACAGTGGAATCTGCACCATTTGGGCTTTGCAGTCCGGCAACTCCACCTACGCGGCGGCACAGCCGGTCCAGCAGAGCTTCAGGGTGCAGGCTCCGCAAACCATCGCTTTCAACCCAATTGGGGCGCAGTTGCAGGGGACGCAGCTCAACCTGGTGGCTACAGCCAGTTCTGAATTGCCGGTCAGTTTCACTTCGGCGACCACGGACATATGTACCGTTTCAGGCGCCGTCGCGACCTTGAGCAACACTGGAGTCTGCATCATTTGGGCTTCGCAGCCCGGCAGCGCCACGTACGCAGCGGCCCAGCCGGTCCTGCGGGGCTTCACGGTGCAGGAAACCCAAACAATCGCGTTCAACCCAATTGGGGCGCAGTTGCAGGGGACGACGGTCAACCTGGTGGCTACTGCCAGTTCCGGATTGGCGGTCAGTTTCGCTTCGGCGACCACGGACATATGTACGGTTTCGGGCACCGTCGCGACCCTGAGCAACGGTGGAATCTGCACCATTTGGGCTTTTCAGCACGGCAGCTCCATATACGCGGCGGCCCAGCCGGTCCGGCAGAGCTTCACGGTGACACCATCACCTTAGGCCCAGGCGGAAACCACGCGCAGGGGAGCGTGCTTTTACGCGCCGAGACCGCGCACGGCGGCGGCCACCTGCTCGATTGCGCGGCGGCCCTGGCTGAATACTCCTCCGAGGGAGAAAAACGGGTGGATCATGCCGCCGTATCGGGTGCAAGTCACCTCGACGCCCGCTTCGGCCAGGCGCTTGGCGTAGGCTTCACCCTCGTCCCGCAGTGGATCGCACTCGGCGGTAATCACCAGGGCCGGCGGCAAGCCGCACAGGTCCGGCGCCAGCAGCGGCGAGGCGTAGGGGTTTTGGGCATCCTCGGAACGCGCCAGGTAGTGGCCGCGAAACCACTCCATCTCGGCGCGGGTGAGATAGTAGCCTTCGGCAAATTCCCGGTAAGAGGGGGTGTCGAAGGTCGCCAGGTTCGTCACGGGATATACCAGCACCTGCAAGGCGAGCGCCGGACCGCGTTCGTCGCGGGACTTCAAGCACATCACCGTGGAGAGGGTACCGCCGGCGCTGTCGCCGCCGACCGCGATGCGGCGCGGATCCACCCGCAGGCGGGCGGCGTTGGCCGCTACCCATTCGATGGCGGCGTAGCAGTCTTCGACTGCGGCGGGAAACTTATACTCGGGAGAAAGCCGGTAATCCACGGCCACTACCACGGCTCCGGCCCGGCGTGCGATCGCCCGGCAGACGGTGTCGTGCGTGTCCAGATCGCAGACCACCCAGCCACCACCATGGAAGTATACGAGGCAGGGAAAGGGGCCTTCCGCCGCGGGAGTAAAAATGCGAATCGGAATGGGGCGCTCAGGGTGCGGAATCCGTAGATTCTCCACGCGGCCGACCTCCTCGGGCTGGCCGCCGGCGGCTTTCAAGGTAGCCGTGGCCGCCTGGCGAGCATCTGCCGGCGAAAGCGTCTCGATGGCCGGCGCGCCCTCCGCCTCGTTGGCCTCCAGCAGCGCCCGGACTTCCGGATAGAGCTTGTTCCCGATCATCTTCCCGATCTCTTCGAGAGCAGTAGCGTAGCAGGAATCGGGGGTAGCGAAGAGCTTTCGGGATTCCCAAATCGGCGCAGTGATTTCGCTAGCACCCCGCGGCGCTATCATGAGATGGATGCGCTGGAAACTCCGCGGCGCCGTGCTGTTGATTTGGGCTGGCTCGGCGGCAGCCGCGCCGGACGACTTGCCGCGCGAAGTGCTGCTGCTGGCGCACTTCAAAGAGCGCATCCGGCAGGTCCTGGCTCAGGTTCCCAATTACACGTGCCTCGAAACGATCCAGCGCTCAGCCATGGCCGGGCATGCAAATACTTTCAGCCCCCTCGATACCGTGCTCCTGGAGGTTTCCACCGTGGGAGACAAGGAACTGCTGGCCTGGCCCGGCGCGCGCCAGTTCGAAGACGCGGACATATCCTCGTTTGCCGGCCGCGGACTGATGGGCAGCGGCATCTTTGCCATGCATGCCCGCAACGTTTTTCTGCGCGAGACTACCACCATCCGATATTTCGGGGACGAAGAAATGGAGGGCCGCCCGGTGGCGCGCTTCGATTTCCGCGTTCCGGAGGCGTGGAGCGGATACCAGATCCAGGCCAATGGCGCATCCGCCAAGGTCGGCACCTCCGGCTCGTTTTGGATAGACCCCGACTCCCTAGAACTGATGCGTATGGAAGTCCGGGCGGATGAAATACCAGCCGCGCTCGGGATCGAACGAACGGGAACTCTCATCGATTACGCGCGGATGCGCATTGGCGATGCCGACGCGCTGCTGCCTCAAGACGCGCAATTGGTCTTGCGGCTGGTATCGGGTGAGGTCCTCCGGAACGAGATCCAGTTCTCGCATTGCCACGAGTACCGAACCGAGTCGACGATTCGTTTCGACATGCCAAATCCGTCCCCATCGGCCGCGGCGCCGGCAGCGCGGCGGGTGGACTTGCCCGCGGGCCTCACGGTGTCCATTGAGCTGGAGACCGCCATCGATTCCAGCACGGCGCACGTGGGAGATCTCCTGCGCGGCCATGTCACGAACGATGTACGCCGGAAAGGCAAGGCGATTATTATCCCCAAAGGGGCCATCGTGACCGGTCGAATTCGGGGTCTGGAGCGGTTGACTTCGTCAAAGCCCGGCTTCGACCTGACCATCGAACTGGCGGATCTGGAGTGGGAAAACACGATCGCGGAGTTCTATGGCGAATTCCTCCCGGCCGACTCGGGACCGGTCGAGGATTCGATGCTCAATCTCCCCAGTATCGGCGGAGGAGTGCCCGCCCTGCCCCCGCCTGCCGCCGCAATCGGGCGGGCGGTCCACGCGGCGGAGATTCCGGGCACCGGCGTTCTGCACATGAAGGGCGCGCAGTTCCACATCCATCCCGGGTTGCGGATGAACTGGCGGACCTTGGAGCCAAATCGGCGGCTGAAGAAGTGGAAATAGGCTCGCAGCGGGAAACTCGCCCTGGCAGGCGAAAGGGCCTGCCCCACCACGCTTCCTGATACACTGAGGTTTCCGCATGCTATCGATCGTCATTCCGATACACAACGAGGAGCCCTCCATTCTGCGCTTGTACGACCGGCTCACGGCCGTGTTGGAGCCGCTCCGGCAGGCCTACGAAATTCTGTTCGTGGACGACGCCTCGACGGACCGGAGCTTCGAGTTGCTAGCCAACCTGGTAGAGACGGATGGGCACTTGAAGGTGATCCGGCTGCGCCGGAATTTCGGACAGAGCGCGGCTCTTTCAGCGGGGTTTCACGAAGCCAAGGGCGCCGTGGTGATCGCCATGGATGGCGATCTGCAGCACGCGCCGGAGGATATTCCGGCGCTGCTGGCGAAGATCGATGAAGGCTACGATATCGCCAGCGGATGGCGCAAAGAGCGGGTGGACAATCCGGTCACGCGCAAGATCCCTTCGCGTATCGCCAACTGGCTGATGGCCAAAGCTTCCGGCATCGACCTGCGCGACTTCGGCACCACCTTCAAGGCCTACCGCGCCGAGGTGCTCAAGGATGTGAACCTCTACGGCGAGTTGCACCGCTTCATCCCGGCGTTGGCCAGCTTTTACGGAGCGCGGGTGGCCGAAGTGCCCATCCACAACACGGTGCGCTCGGCGGGCGATTCGCACTACGGAATCGGCCGCACCTTCCGCGTGCTGTTCGATATCCTGACCATCAAGTTTCTGTTGAAGTATTTCACCCGCCCCATGCACTTTTTCGGCTCGCTGGGCCTGGCTGGAACGGTTTTTGGCGGACTGATCATGGGCTGGCTGGCGTTTCAAAAGCTGATGGGCCGCGAGCTGATCATGGTGGAGCACGGTCCTCTAATGATCGCCGGCGGCCTGCTGCTGCTGGGCGGCCTGATGATGTTCAGCACCGGGTTGATCGGCGAAATGATGATGCGCACGTATTTCGAGAGCCAGGGGCGCCGCATCTATGCCGTGCGCGAAATCGTGACCCGCAAGCAGCGTGGTGTGGCCGGCGGCGCGCGCGGATGATTGCGCCAAACAGATCCCCGCGCTGTAGTAAACTGATTCTTTAATTCGGTAATTCCAGAGTTTGGAGGTTCCATGAAGTACCGCAATATGGCTATGCCCGCCCTGGGAATCCTGTTCTGCGCCCTATCCTGTTTTGCGCAGACTGCCGCGATGGAGGGTGACGTCAAGGGTGCAGACGGTGCGCCGCTGAAGGGCGCGCTGGTCAAAATCGAACGCGAAGACATTAAGGGTCATTACCAGGTAAAGACCGATAAGAAAGGCCACTACTACTACGGCGGCCTGCCCCTGGGCGTGTACAAGATTACGCTCGAGGTGGACGGCAAAGACGTCGATTATGTCGACAAGTTGCGCACCCGGATGGGCGATCCCCTGGTGACCAATTTCGACCTGCACGAAAAGGCGCAGAGGACCCAAGCCCTGAACAAGGCCGCCGACACCGGCACCCTCAGCAAAGATCAGGCGCGCAGTATGACCCCCGAGGAGAAGGCCGCCTTCGAAAAGGCCAATAAGGAGCGCGCCGAGCTGAAGGCCAAGAATAAGGATCTCAACGAGGCCTTTAACGCGGGCAAGGAGGCCATGAACGCCAAGCAGTTCGACGTGGCGGCGACCCAGTTTGTCAAAGCCAGCGGGATGGCGCCCGATCAGCCGGTAATCTGGGCCAACCTCGGCGACGCTGAAATCGCCTTGGCAAAAATCAAGACCGGCGCGGAACACGACGACGCCCTGAACAAGGGTATCGAGGCGTACAAAAAGACGCTGGAGCTGAAGCCGGACGATGCCGGTGTACACAACAATTACGCCCTCGCGCTGGCGCAAAACAAGAAGTTCGATGAGGCGGAGGCGGAGCTCGCCAAAGCGGCCCAGTTGGACCCGTCCAGCGCCGGCCAATACTACTACAACCTGGGCGCTTTGCTGGTGAATAGCGGCCAGACCGAGCCCGCCGGGGAGGCGTTCAAGAAGGCTATCGACGCCAACCCGAAATATGCCGACGCGCAATATCAATATGGAATCTACCTGATCGGCAAGGCCAAGCTAGGCAGCGACGGCAAGTACGATCCGGTGCCGGGAACCCGCGAAGCTTTCCAGGCGTATTTGGATCTGAAGCCCGATGGACCGAACGCGGAGGCGGCTAAGGGCATGCTCGCGAGCTTGTCCGCCTCGGTGGATACCTCGTATCAGAATCCCGCTGCCAAGAACAAGAAGAAGACCACCACGAAGAACTAAGGCCGCGGTGGGTGCGATAATGATTGAGGGGCGCCGGAAAGAGCGCCCTTAGCATGATCCGCTTTTTGTTTCTCCGCGTTGTCGTGCCGTTGCTGCTGTTATGGCTGGCGCGCGGCATCTTCAGGTCTCTATTTGGCGGAATGAACTCCCAGGTTGCGACGAAACCGGTTCGGCCGGCGCCCCCTGTCTCCGCGGGCGGCGAGTTGCGCAAAGACCCGGTTTGCGGGACCTATGTCTCAGCGGATACGTCGGTAACCAAGCGGATCAATGGCCAGACGGTGCATTTCTGTTCGCCCGCATGCCGCGACAAATACCGCGCCGCTTCCTGATGGCTACCCCTAAGACCGCGCCTTACGGTCGCGGCTCAGTTCAATAGCCGGGCCAGGGAGCTTACCGGTCGCCGAAGCTGTAGCCCACCCAGACCATGCCCGCCGGCACGAGATTGCTGTTGAACTGATTGTTGACACCGCCCAAGCCTGGCGCGTAGTGCAAGTCGAACTGCGGGCGGATGAAGAAGTGTTCGCTAACGTAGATCGATAAGCCAACGCCGACGTGTATATCGAAATGGTTCGCGCTGGGTTCGGGCTCGATGCCGGTGGAACAAGCGCTTCCCACGCACGAGGCCTCGCTGATGGCGAAACCCGTATGCGCCCCGCCAATCCCGCCTTCCAATTGCAGAGCCATGCGCTTGGTGCTCACTGGCCGAAATATGCCATTCACGTCGTAAAACGATTGCCGGTATACCAATTGGTATTCGTTGGCCGCGGGTGCGCCGAGCAGGGCAACCAGAGCGGGGGTCGAGGTGCCGTAGTTGCTGCGTTCGGGTTGCACGTCGGCCGAAGCTCCGATACCGAAATGTTTCCAGAGCATCACGTCTCCGCTGAAGCCCAGGAAAAAGCCGCCCAGGCTCGGATTGGTTTGGCAATATATATCCGCAGCTCCCGGCGTGCACGTGGAGAAGGGACCATTTACGGACAGAGTATTGGCGTTCTCGGTGCCCGCTCCATTGGTGGCGTCATGCGCGGTCCCGAACCCCAACATGAAATCGACAGAGCTCTGCGCGCTGGCAAACGGTACGCAGAGTAACACAAGGGAGAGAATTGGAAGGTAACGGCAAATTCGTTTCACGTGAAGAAGTCTCCTATAGATTTTTGCAGAATGCACACAAGACTAAATGGCCCTTGGAATTATTATATCGCGCATTGGCGGCGGGTTTGGGCCGCCATACCCTAACGACGCTGTTGGCAGGAAAGACGTTTCAGGCAAGTGGACGATCGCGACTGTGTTTACTAGTCCAATTCGGCGAAGACTTCGGCGAGAGTTACGCGTGTCCAAGCCGCCTGAAAGGCGTCCCCAGGGGGCACCCCAAGGCAAGATTGCCCGCCCTCCAAGCTCTGCCACGTTGTAACATATTCAACATGCCGCACCCGGAGCGAACTATCCTGCCGATCGTCCTTCTGGCCCTGACCGCCGGGGCCGAACCGGTCAAGTTCAACCGCGATATCCGGCCCATCATGTCGGACACTTGTTTTCGCTGTCACGGTCCCGACAAGCGCGCCCGTATGGCGGGCATGCGTCTGGACCGCCGGGAAGAAGCCCTGAAGCCCACCCCGTCCGGAGCCATCCCGATCGTGCCGGGCGATCCCGATAAGAGCGCCATCGTGCAGCGCATTTTCGCCGGCGACCCGGCGCGCCGGATGCCGCCGAAATACGCGGAGAAGGTGCTCACCGGCGCGCAGAAAGAAACCATTCGCCGCTGGGTCGCCGAGGGCGCGGTGTACGAAGGCCATTGGGCCTATCAGCCGGTCAAGCGTCCGCCCGTTCCAGAAGTAGCGGACGCCAAAGCGCCCATGCGCAATCCCATCGACAACTTCATCCAGGCGCGCCTGGCCCACGAACAGTTGACGCCTTCGCCCGCAGCCGACCGCCGTACGCTCCTCCGCCGGGTGACGCTCGACCTCACTGGAATCCCGCCCACGCAGCAGGAGGCCGATGCATTTCTCAACGACCGCTCGCCGGACGCCTACGACAAAGTGGTCGATCGCCTGCTCGCCGCGCCGGCCTATGCCGAAATGCGCGCCATGCACTGGCTGGACGCGGTACGCTTCGCGGACACCGCCGGCTTTCACGGCGACAACATCTGGCCCACCTGGCCCTATCGCGATTACGTACTGCGCGCCTTCCGCGACAACAAGCCCTTCGATGAGTTCACGCGCGAGCAACTGGCCGGCGATCTGTTGCCCAATGCCACGCGCGAGCAAGAAGTCGCCGCGGCGTACAATCGCCTGAATCGCGCTTCGGCGGAGGGCGGCCTGCAGCCGAATGAGTATCTGGCCAAGTATGGCGCGGATCGCGTGCGCACACTCAGCACCGTCTGGCTGGGTTCCACGATGGGCTGCGCCGAGTGTCACGATCACAAGTTCGATCCTTTCACCTCCAAGGATTTCTACGCCATGAAGGCCTTCTTCGCCGACATCCGCGAAACCGGCCTGATCCCCGACAGAGGCCGCGGAGCGTGGGGCGAGAAGCTGACGCTTCCGGACGAAGAACAGCGCCAGCGCCTGGCGGCCCTTGACGAACAGATCGTCGCGCTGCGCCGGGGCATGGACGCGCAGGCGCAACAACTGAAGAAGCAGCGCTGGGCCTGGGAAGATCGCCTGCTGCCGGATTTCGAGGCCGGCAAGCTGGCCTGGACCTACCAACGGCCCACGGCAGCCTCCACGGCCAACGGTGCGAAGCTCACTATTTATAACGACGAAGCGGTGGACAGCAACTTCTATCTGCATGGCTCGCTCAGTTCGGAGCGCAAGCGCGGCGAAGGGCTGGTGGTGGCGTCGGGCGCCAATCCCGATAACGAAACCTACACCGTCGCGTTCCAGCCCGGCGAAGGCGCATGGACCGCGCTGGGCATCGACGTCTTCCAGGACGAGAGCCTGCCGGGCACGCGCTTTGCCCGCGGCGCGGATCGCTTCGTGCTCACGGAAGTCGAGGCCGAGATCTCCGATCCCGGTGGCGCGTCCCGCAAGCTGCCCTTCGTGCTGGCGACTTCCGCGGGCGTTGGCGAACGCCCGGAGAACCCGCCCATGGCCGCCATCGACGGCGATCCGAAGACCGGATGGGGCGTCACCATCGTCGAGGAATACAATCCGTTTCTGGCGCTGCGCTTCGCGGAACCTGTTCACACACGCGCCGATTCGGTCGTGACCGTGCGCCTGCATCACGATTCGGATCTGCGCCGCGCCACCATCGGGCGTTTCCGGCTGGCGCTCTCCGCCGCCACGTACTCCTGGCCCGAAGATGGCGAATCCGACTCCAAAACAGATGCCAGCCCGCCGAATAATCCGTCGCTGACTCTAACTGTCGCCGCTGGCCGGGGGCTGCCACCGGACCTGCCCAAAATCCTGCGCCGGCAAGAGGACGAGCGCAGCCCCGAGCAAAAAGACGCAGTGCTGGATTTCTTCGAATTTTCCACGCCGGAACTCCAGCCGGCTTACGTGCGTCTGGCCCACCTGCGCGCCGAGCGCGACCTGCTTTCCGCCGCCATTCCGCGCGTGGTGCTGACCGAATCCACGCGCCCGCGCATCACGCGCATTTTGCCGCGCGCCAACTGGATGGATGAAACGCACGAAATCGTGGAGCCTGCGGTCCCGGCGTTTCTGGGTAAGGTGGAAACGGATGGCCGCCGCGCCACCCGCCTGGATTTGGCGAACTGGCTGGTCTCCCAACAGAATCCGCTGACCGCGCGGGCCTTCGTCAACCGCTTGTGGCGGGAGTTTTTCGGAACGGGTCTTTCGAAGGTTCTGGAAGATCTCGGCTCGCAGGGTGAGTGGCCCGTCAATTCCGAACTGGTCGATTGGCTGGCGGCGGAATTCATGCATCCGGAATGGCAGGCGCAGGGCGCGCACGATTGGGACGTGCGCCATATGATCCGCACCATTGTCACCAGCCACACTTACCGGCAGTCGTCGTTGGGCAGCGCGCAGACCGACGAGCGCGATCCCGACAATCGCCTGCTGGCGCGCCAGAACCGCTATCGCGTGGATGCGGAAATCGTGCACGATATCGCGCTGTCGGTTTCCGGACTGCTGGTCGAACAGTTCGGCGGTCCCAGTGTGAAGCCGTACGAGCCGGAGGGCTATCTGGCGGCCATGAACTTTCCCAAGCGGGAATATTCCGCCAGCCGCGGCACGGATCTTTACCGCCGCGCGCTGTATACCGAATGGCAACGCACGTTCCTGCATCCCACGCTGCTGACTTTCGACGCGCCCACGCGCGAGGAATGCACCGTGAACCGGGTCAGCTCCAACACGCCGCTGCAAGCCCTGGACCTGATGAACGATGAGATCTTCGTCGAGAGCGCGCGGGTGTTCGCCCAAAACATCGTACGGCAGGGCGGCCCGGCGTTTGACCGGCAATTGGACTGGGCCTTCGAGCGGGCGCTGAACCGTGCGCCAGACAAGGAGGAGCGGCAGATCCTGAAGGAGCTGTATCGCAAGAATCTGGAACGATTCCGCGCGTCGCCGGAATCGGCCACGCAATTGATGAGCGTGGGTGAAGCGCCGCACGCCGGCGTCGCGGAACCCGAAATGGCCGCGATGGCCTTGGTGGCGCGCGCAATTTTGAACCTACATGAAACAATCACACGCAATTAGTAGCTCTTGTCTGCCTTGTGGGGCGGCCAATCTTGGCCTGGGGTCCCCTCTGGGGACGCCTTTCAGGCGGCCAGAGCCGGCTGAAAGCCGGCTGCGGGCAGGATTGCCCGCCCCACAAGGAAGATTAAGGGATGGGAAATTATAAATGCCTTCCGAAACCAACGGTTGTGAAATCTGCCGCCGCACCTTCCTGCGCAACGGCCTCGCGGGCGTAGGACTGCTGGGCCTGAATTCGCTGCTCGACCGCGGCCTGCTGGCTTCCACCGGCGTGGTCAACCCGTTGCATCATCCGGCCAAGGCCAAGCGCGTCATCTTCCTCTACCAGGCCGGCGGTCCGTCGCATCTGGAAACCTTCGACTACAAACCCAAGCTCGCCGAGATGACCGGCAAACCCATGCCGGACTCCTTCACTGTCGGGCAGCAGATCGCGCAGCTCCAGGGCCAGCGCCTGACCTGCTTCGGCCCGCAGCATCCGTTTCAAAAATTCGGCAAATCCGGCCAGGAGATGTGCGCGCTGTTCCCGCACATCGGCGGCGTGGCCGACGATATTTGCATCGTGCGCTCCATGTGGACCGAGCAGATCAATCACGACCCCGCCCACACCCTGATGAACACCGGCTCTATCATTACGGGGCGCCCCAGCATGGGATCCTGGGTGTTTTACGGATTGGGCGCGGAGACGGATAACCTGCCCGGCTTCGTGGTGCTGATGTCCTCCGGCAAAGGCGGTCAAATGCAGCCCATCGCGGCGCGGCAGTGGTCGAGCGGCATCCTGCCCAGCAAATTCCAGGGCGTCAAGCTGAACTCCTTCGGCGATGCCGTGCTGCACGTCCGGAATCCGCCGGGAGTGAGCGCGGCCGCGCAGAGCGAATCGGTGGATGCCGTGAACGCGCTGAATCGCCTGGAATACAAAGCCACGCAAGATCCTGAGATTCTGACCCGCATCGCGCAATACGAGATGGCTTTCCGCATGCAATCGAGCGTGCCGGACCTGGTGGACATGAGCAAGGAACCCGCCAGCGTGCTGGAGATGTACGGCGCCAAGCCCGGTGACGGATCCTTCGCCTCGAACTGCCTGCTGGCGCGCCGCTTGGCCGAGCGCGGCGTACGCTTCATTCAGCTCTACCATCGCGACTGGGATCACCATTCGGGCGTGAAGGCCAACGTGGTGATCAAGGCGCAGGAAACCGACCGGCCCACGGCGGCGCTGATCCAAGACCTGAAGCAGCGCGGCATGCTGGACGACACGCTGGTGGTGTGGGGCGGGGAATTCGGCCGCACGCCCATGTCGCAGGGGGATGGCCGGGACCACCATATCAAGGGCTTCAGCTTCCTGCTGGCGGGTGGCGGCATCAAGGGCGGCATCACCTACGGGGCCACCGACGAGTTGGGCTACGCCGCGGTCGAGAACGCCGTAGCCGTGCCCGATTTCCACGCAACGATGCTGCACCTGCTGGGCATCGACCACAAGCGCCTGACGGTGAAGTTCCAGGGGTTGGACGCGCGGTTGACGGGCATCGCGGGGGACGTGGTGAAGGGCATTCTGGCGTAGCGTGGCGCACGCACGCATGCGTGCCGCGTCGGCACTCGTGCCGCCGCCTGGCTGCCCGCCAAGAAACGAGTGAGGACCTACTGTCTCACCGAAACCGCCAACCTGAGTCCAAGGGAGATCGGTACCGAGTCCAAGCTGGTAAGCGAAGGATTACCGGATCTCGACAGCATACGATACAGATTCTCCCGGTTAAGGCGGGCCCGGCCCGCCAGTTTTCTGATCCCGCCTTGAGCCTCGGCGACATCCCGAAGCGCCAGCAGGAAGACATCCACGTCGCCGTCATCAAGACATGCAGTCAGATATTCCGCCGCGGTCTCGGGGCCCTGCAACGACTCCAGCAGGTTCTCTTTATAAGATTCAGTCTTTACCATCGAGATAATCCTTCCAAAGCGCTCGTGCGGTATGGGTATCCTTGCTTTGAGTCCGTTTGCTTCCGCCGCAAAGCAGTATCACCACCGACTTGCCGTCTGTTCATCCACCCTTCCAAGTAGCGTGTAAGTTGTTGCGTGCGCACCGGCCGCTCGCGGCATCTCTTAGACAGCCGCCGGCGCGCGGCAGAGGTACAGTACACCCAGGTAAGTGCCCACGGCCTCCAAGAGAAACAGCAAGCAGGCCGTGACGGCAAACGTGGTTCCCCCGAACCCGGCAACTTGCGCCCCAACGTGGTCCGGATCCGCCGCCACAAAGTGATGGTACAGGCCGAAGACCAGCGATCCCCCCATCGTCAGCGCCAGCAGACCGAGTCCGAGGCGCTGCCATGCCGTCCACAATAGCGCCATGGCCAGCAGCGGACCGGCGAGAATCACCACCACCACGAAGAGCGTCTCAGCCGCGCTCAGATCGATATGCAATTCCCGGTGCGCCGCTCCGTGCACGAGATTGACCACCAGGTTTACAAGCACAATGGCCGTACCGTAGGCGGCGGCGCGCCGGTTGCGAGAGGGAAAGTTCATTCTGTCTTCTGACTCCTGACTTCTGACTCCTGACTCCTGACTCCTGACTTCTGTGCCTACTGACAGCGCTTCGCAGTGAGCAGCTCTTTCTGCTCATCCAGCAGCCAGCAGCCGGGCGCGGATGCGTTGGCTACTTCGGTGCCGTTCCAGGTAATCCTGGCCGGGAGCCACGACTCGGGCAGAGTCACCTTCAATTGAGTGATGGCGCGGCTGACTACCTCGATCTCGTGCAAATCGGGCAGGTACTGAGCACGCACGCGCGCGGTGACCGGTTCGCCGCGCGGCGCGATCTCGATCTGCGTTTCCAGGCGGATGTGCTCCTTGCCGCGCTGCACCATTACCACCACCGGCTTCTCCTCGAACGTCCGATACAGGATTTGCGCGAATTCCGCGCCATTTTTCAGCTCCTTGCCGCCCAACTCCAGGATGCGGTCGCCGACTTTGAGCGGTCCCTCGTATTTTTCGGGGAGCGAGGCGACCAAAACGCCCGGCCCCGCTTCGCCGGGATTGAATCCGAACGGGCCGACGGCCAATACTGCGCCCGATCCCAGCGGCTGCACGCGCGTGGAATCCAGCACATCGTTGCTCTCGGCGGGATCGAATTTGGTGACTTCCACCCAATAGCAGTGCGTGAAGAGAGGGCTGCCGGTTTCGCAATCCGCTTTGGTGGGGAATGGGTCGCGCCGGTGGGCGGCGAGCCAGGCGAAAATCGCTGAAGGGTTGGCCGTGGTCAACTCGCGCCAATCCAAGTTGAATCCGGCGGACTGCAGCTTCTTACCCAACGGTTCCTCATCCTTATTCGCAAACAGCCACAGGACGGGCAGGTTGGTGGTGTTGGCGGCGAACAAACGATTACTATCGATGGCGGCACGCGGACTGCCTCCCGCGGCCACGGCGGCGGCCCAAAGATCCGGCATGCGGGCCGCCACATAGAACAGCGTGGAGACGAAGCCGCCCTGCGCCGCAAGGTAAACGCGATCGGGGTCCACGGGCAGCCGCTTTTCGGCTTCCTCCACCGCGGCGGCCAGGGCTTTGACGCGCTGGTCGGCGCTCTTGCCGGCTGTGTCGCTCGGAGGCTCCAGGAATTGCCAGCCGCGCTCCTGGCACGCGGCTTGCCAGATTTTCGCGTCGCCACCAAGCAGAACCATGAGGGGTGACTTGGGGGCTTGCGCAACGGCGGGCGGCGCCGCTAGAAGCGCCAGAACGAGAATCATTGGAGGGCGGCCAATCCTGGCCGCAGCCGCCGTCCCCAGAGGGGACCCCAAGGCGGCCAGAGGCCGGCTGAAAGCCGGCTGCGGGCACGAATGCCCGCCCTCCGATGCGTACGTAGGAGCCACCTCAGTGCACCAGGCGGGAATGTATGCGCTTCGCCAGTTTCTCAATTTTTTCGGTCTTCTTCAGGCTGGAGATCGAAAGCACGTGACGGTCGTTCTTCTCAAGCTCCAGCTTGAGTTGTTCGGCCAGTTCGATGAGCTGGGCCGCGTCCTTCAGGTCCCTTTCGCGATCGGCCTTCAGAATTTCGTCCTGTTGGGATTTGCCGTTGGGGAGCGGCGCGTCGTCTTCGGCCGGGGGCGGCTGATGCGGCGGCCGGATCTGCGGTGCGACTAACGGCGTCAGCGCCAACGCCAGGCCCGCCGCGGCTACCAAACGTAATAAGTGTTTCATGTTTCCCGTGCCGTCATAATGGCAGATCTTTGTACGAGTAGCTGGTATCGACGCTGGTGTATTTGCCGCCATCCAGTTCGACGTATGGATAAACGAAATAGTTCAATGGAGCGCCTTGTTGCCGGGGAGTGAGGACCACATCGCGGCCCTTGCTGAGCTCCACGCGATTCTCGTCGTGCGCGCCGAAGAAGTACTCGCGCCTGGCAGGATTTTTGGCGGCTTCCGACGCGTCCACCGGCACCCAGCCGATGCCTTTCGCGTAGAATTCCGCCCAGCAGTGATAGCCAGCGATCTTGCCTGCGCCGCGATCGGCGGGCAGCGGAAAGCCGATGGCGAAGCGGGCGGGGATTCCTACGGCGCGCGCGTAGCCGATGAAGATAGCGTGGAAGTCGGTGCAATTGCCGCGGCGCGCGTCGCAGGCATAGTAAATATCGCCGTTGCCCCATCCCTTGCCGGTCTTGTCGTACTTCACGGTGGCCACCACGTGGTTGTAAATAGCGCGCGCCATTTCCAGATCGGTCTGGGCGCCGGCCGCGTCCACCACCTCGCGCGCCCAACGCCGGATGGTGTCGTCGAGAGGCACCAGGCGGTCGGGTTGCAGATAGCGGGTCAAGTCCGGCGGGCCTGCCGGCTCGGCTACGCCGTTCGCGGACAAGGCCGCTACGAGAGGCTGGATGCGCTCCTTGCGCACCGCATCGAAGCGCATGGTCACCGCGATAGCCGGCTCTTTCGGATCGGACACGCGAATATGCAGGATGTGGTTATCTTCCGTGCCTGTGACGATCTCGTAGCGGTAGGGCGTATCGACGCGCAGGTTCGCGATGCGTTGGAAGGCGTCGTCGTGCGGCGCCGGCAGCCAGATATCGACCGTGTGCGCGCCGGTGGGGATGTCTTTCACCGTGACCGCGTATTCGAAGCTGAAGGAGCGCTCGCGCGGGGCGGGCAGGCTGGCGGCAAAACCTAACGCGCCAGCCAGCGAGAGTGCCAAGAGAGTGCGCATAGACTTATTGTATGGGTTAGGCGGGCATCATGACGAGATCCGGTTTTACGCGAAGAAAAATTCTGCAGGCCGTGGGTGCGGGCACCTTGGCATCCGCAACGCAGGCGGACTCAGCGGCGCAGGCGGCCGGCGAAGGCGCGGGCACGCCCAAGATCTGCCTGGAACTTTCGGGAAGGCTGCAGGCAGGCGCGCTGGATGAAGCCGGAATGCGGCGCGTGAAGCAGCTTGGCGTGAATCATGTGGCCATGGGCGGTCCGCCGATCCCGTGGGAGGAATCCGCCATTCGCGCGCGCATGGATCGCTTGCAGGCCGGCGGACTGACCCTGGGAAACATGATGATTAACGGCTTTCCGAACGCCATTTACGGAAGACCGGGCCGGGAGGAAGAAATCGAAAAAATCCGGCAATCGATTCGCGCGGCGGGCAAGGCGGGCCTTCCCGTGATCGAGTACAACTTCTATGCGCACCGCCTGGTGGAGGGTTATTACGAAGAAACCGGACGCGCGGGCGCGGGCCTGACCGCGTTCGATTACAGCCGCGTGAAGGACCTTCCGCCGTTGCCGGCGGAGGGCGCGCATTCGCTCGAAGAGATGTGGAGCAACGTTACGTACTTCCTGCAGGCCGTCGTGCCGGTGGCCGCGGAATCGGGCGTGCGGCTGGCGTTGCATCCCAACGATCCGCCGGCGCCGCTCAGCCGCGGCTCGGGGCAGATCATGGGGACGGTGGAGGGTTGGAAGCGGCTCGCCGGCATCGTGCCCAGCCCGTCGAACGGCATCACGTTCGACTGCGGAGTCACGCGCGAGATGGGCCAGGATCCCGTTGAAGTCTGCCGCTATTTCGGGTCGCGGGACTGCATCAACCACGTGCATTTCCGGAATGTCATTGTGCGCAAACCGTACGAGAAGTACACGGAAGTTTTTCTCGACGAAGGCGAGGTCGACATGTACGCGGTGATGCAGGAACTGGTGCGGCAGAAATATCCGCGGCTGATTTATTCCGGAGCACCCGCGCGCTCTCGACGCCGATCGGGAGCGGCCGGACTTTCATCCGTACTATCCCGGCGGCGGCGCATATGCGGGTTATGCGTACAACGTGGGCTACGCGCGGGCCATGTTGCAGGCGGCCCGCAGCCGGTCATAACCCTATAGCGTTACTTGCCCCCGTGAGAAGGTGTTCAGAGCGGCCCGTACCACCCGGGATCCGAAGCGCCCAGTTCATAGGTGGAGTACACAACGATGCTCATCCCGGGAATCCGATCCGGCAGGAGCCGCGAGACTTCCATCTTCCTTTGCGGCCGCAGATCGACGTCGGCTCTATCCCGCTCAGCTCTGGTCATGGCGTAGCGGCTGAGAGTCACCGCCGCCGGGAGACCCTCGAACTCAATTACCGTATCGGCATCCCGGTCGCTCTCATTGACGACAATTACCGTCAGCGCGCCCTTGGGTCCCACCAGGGCCGCGGCCACCAGTTTGCGTTCTCCAGGCCCAAACGGCGCATCGACTCGCGTTGTCAGAACGCCCGCATTCTTCGGAGTGAAACGCGAAAGCATGGCGTACTGGTAGTAGGTGTTTGCCTGAGGCTGCAGCCGCTCGAGCAGCCGCCCGGCATCGGGGTCCCAGGTGCGCACCAACTGCCACTGGCCATCCAGGTCGCCGCGGTTCGTAAAACTCCAGCGGTTGAAACCGTCGACTCCTGCATTGATCCCACGCACCACCAGCGAAGCGTTCTTCAGCCCCGCTTCGTAGCTCGCCGGCCCCGAATCCCGATTGCCCCAGCCGAATGCCATGCTTCCCAGTTCGGAAAGGAAGAACGGTTTCCCCCGGGTGTGTGCCCAGTCGGCCCATTGGGTCATCCGGCGCTCGGCCTCACTCAGATTGTAGGCGCCCATCATCGAATCGAACACCGCGTTGTAGGAGTGCAGGTCATAGGCGCCGATCCACTGATCGAAATCGATGAAGGCCGGCGCCAGCGCCGGAAGGTCGACCCAGTCGGGCCCGGCAATTGGAATTCTCAGGCCGCGCCGATCCAATTCCTCGCGCGCGGCCTGCAATCCGGGCGCGATGGGCAGAGACCGTAGATTGGAATCCTGCCACCAGGAGTAATCGTTGTGACCGGGTTCGTTGGCGATCGAAAGCCATCGGATGCAGGTGTAGCCTTTCGTGCGCACCAGGTGGTTCATCAGCTCGCCGATGCCGGCCGCCCAATCCGGAAGGGAATAAGGCGCGCTGCGCAGCACCTTCACCGGGTCCCCCGCCATGCCCGGATAAGCATTCCACGCAACATTGCTCCACATTTGTTGCAGGAAGACGTCGACGCCGCGGCGTTCCGCCCAGTCGAGGATCCGGTAAAGCGTACGCATCTCAGGCGTCTCCCAAGTGAACTTGCCGCGCTCCGGCTCATAAGTGCGCTGCTGGATCTCTACCCGGCACCAATCGAGGCCGAGCCATTCGGCGTGGCGGAACAACTCCCGCCAGCGGCTTTCATCGTCCGGTCCGGGATTGCCACCCCATGCGCTGCCGGACCACGACCCTAGAGGCGGCCGCCTGCCTGGCAACTCGGTGTCGATCACATGAAACGAAGCGCCGATCCCGCCCCGCATCGTGCGCAGCTCCCGGGCGGCGTCGATGTGGATCTTCACTTGGGCTGGCGTCTCGGCCGCCAAAAGGAAGGGGGTAAGGCAAGCAGCCGTCGACAACGCGATCCAGTTCATGAAGTACAGTCTCACACAACGCAGGGAGTTCGCGAGCCGCACGGAATTTGCGCGCCCGGCGCGCTCTGCTATGGTGAGGAATAGAGGAACCATGCGCACACGTCGAGAGTTTATGGCGCAGGCCGCAGGCATAGCCGGCGCCGCTACCGCCGCTGCCGGGGCCAACGATCGCGTCCGCTACGGACTGATCGGCGCCGGCGGCCGCGGCACGGAGATTCTACAGGCCGCATTGCATTGCCCAAATGCAGAGGCGGTCGCCGTAGCCGACCTGTACACGCGCCGGCTGGACCAAGCCAAGCAACTGGCGCCGAATGCGGCGGTTTACCAGGATTACCGCCGGCTGCTGGACGACAAATCCATCGACGCCGTCCTGATCGCCACTCCGCACCATCAGCATGCTCTCAACTTCGTACCTGCATTGGAGGCCGGCAAGGACGTCTACGTGGAGAAGACCATGGCGTTCCATGCGGAGCATGCCAGAAGGATGGAGCGGGCATACTCCGGCTCCGGCCGTATCGTCCAGGTCGGATCGCAGGCCACCAGCGGGCCGGCGGTCGCCCAGGTCAAGGAGTTCTACACCCCCGATCGCATGGGGAAGATCACCGCCATCCACACGCATCACTATCGGAACGAGCCTTACGGCGGGTGGAAACGCCAGATTCCGGCGGACTGCGACCTGCAGCACGTGGGGTGGACCGCATTCGAAGGCGAAGTGCCGCATCGGGACTTCGCTCCAAACCGCTTCATCAACTGGCGCTTCTTCTGGGACTACTCCGGCGGAAACGTGTTCGAGAACATGGTCCACCAGGCGATCTTCTGGCATAAGATCCTGGGACTTGGTGTTCCGCGCGCGGTTACCATGGCCGGCGGCAACTACCTCTCGCCGGACATGGAGGTTCCGGATACGTACGAAGTCGCGATGGACCATGGGACGCTGCTTTTCTCCTGGAGCTCCATGTTCGGCAACCGCTTTTACGGTGAGACCACGGACGAGTTACTGGGAACGAAGGGCACGATCTCGCGCTATGGGGACGAGCAAGTCAGTTTCGAGCCGCAGACAAAGGACGAGTCGGCCGGCGCCTCCGTCAAGGGCGGCGGCGCTGGCGTCGGAGACGAGCAGCTCACTCTGCTGCACATGAACAACTTCTTCGACTGCGTGCGGAGCCGCAAGCAGCCGAACTGTCCCTTCGAACTTGGGTTTAGCTCGGCCATCGCCTGCCGTATGGCGATCTCCTCTTACCGTCTGGGCCGGACCGTCCGGTGGGACAACGATCGCGAACAAATCTTGTGACTTAGTAGGTGGGACAGGCCTCCTGGCCTGTCCTAAATATGTCGTAGCTCGCGACGCATTTGTAACAGGGAAGAAGGACAGGCCAGGAGGCCTGTCCCACCTCCGGCTCCGGTGGATCAGACCAGACGGACATTGCGTTCGATCGTCTTGATCACCGAGTCCATCTTCCCGTTCAATACCTGTTTGGCGAGGCTTAGGGTGAAGCCTTCGGCCGTATGGAAGGGAATATGCGACGGCAGCGACAGTGCGTAGGAATCGACTACCGCATCCACCACCACGGGACCGTCCTTGTACGCCAGCGCCGCGGCGAGTCCTTCTCTGACGTCGCCGGGATCTTCAATACGGATGCCCTTCGCGCCCATGGCCTCGGCGACTTTGGCGAAATTCGGATTCTCGAAATCGACGCCGAAGGGGACCACGCCGGCTTCCTGCATTTCGATGTTGACGAAGTCGAGCGACGCGTTGTTAAGGACGATCTGAACCACCGGCGTCTTCCGCTGTACCTGCGTCAGCAGGTCGCCGAGGGCGAGCATGGTGAAGCCTCCGTCGCCGCACAGCGCGATCGTCTGGCGGCCGGGGTACGCCAGTTGCGCGCCGAAAGCGTTGGGAGCCGCATTGGCCATGGAGGCCCAGGAGAACGATCCGAAGAGCCGCCGGTTCGTCCCACCCTGCACATACCGCGCCAGCCAGATGCAGGCTGTGCCCGTGTCCGCGAAAAACATGGCGTCGTCGGCCGCCAGGTCGCTCAGCGTGGCGGCCAGGAATTCCGGACGGATCGGCTTGATGCCCGGTCCTTTCTGTACGTAATGCTGTAGAAGCTCGTGGAACGAGTTGGTCTCGGCTAAGTGTTTTTCGAGAAAGCGGCTGTCGGTTTTGCCGCTGATTTTGGGCAGCAGCGCGGCGACGGTCGCCTGGATATCGCCCACCAGCGCCAAATCAACGGCTGTTCGCCTGCCGATATGTTTCGGGTTCTTATCGATCTGGACCTTCTTCACGCCGTCGCCCGGTAGAAACTCAGAAAACGGAAAGTCGGTGCCCAGCAGCAGCACCAGGTCGGCATCGTGAATGGCCTTATAGGCGCCGCCGTAGCCGAGAAGGCCGGTCATCCCGACGGCATTGGGATTGTCATGCTCCAGCCATTGCTTCCCGCGAAACGAATATCCCACCGGCGCCTGGAGCCTGGCCGCGAGTTGCAGCACTTCATCGCGGGCATCGCGGCACCCGTCGCCGCCGAAAATTGTCACCTTTTTTGCGGCTTCGATCATTTCCGAGAGCTTGTCGAGATCCGTGCCGGCTGGGCGAAACACAGGCGGAGCCGGAATCGGAACCTCGTGCGCAGAATGGTTCGGCGCGTTCGCCGATGCGATGTCGCCAGGCATCGAGATCACCGTCGGCCCCTTGTCGACGATGGCCGTCAGAATCGCGGTGGTGAACACGGCTCGCGCCTGTTCCGGGTTGACCACGCGCCCCACGTAAAGGCACGCGGTATCGAAAAACTTGTAAGGGTTCAGCTCTTCGAGGGCGGCGCTGTCGATGAGCTTGGTATCCACGTCGCCGGCGATTGCGACGATCGCGGCCCCCTCCTTGCGCGCATCCATCAGACCGTTGAACAGGTGGGTTACGCCTGGGCCTGCGGTGCCGCAAACTACCACCGGATTGCCGGTGAGGTAGGCATCGGCGACTGCGGCGAAGACGCCATATTCTTCATGACGAACGTGGATAAACTCGATCTTTCCGTTGCGCCGCAGCGCGTCGATCACCGGATTCAACGCGTCCCCGACGATGCCATAGCAGCGTTTGACGCCGGCGTTCGCCAGCATCTCCCACATGACGTCCGCAACTTTTCGTGCCATTCCGCGCTCCCTTCTTGGCTCCGGCCTTCGGGCTTAGTATACACCCAGCCGCCGTCCTCGATCTCGCGAAGAAAGCTGTCAAGCCTTGTTTCGGCAATGCCCCTGACGGCCTGCTATTTGGGGCGCACGTTAATCTTGGATTCGATTGGTGGTCTAATGCCGATGTGGCATAAGCGAACGCTCTCTGGGGCGATACGAAGGTGACTGCCTTAGTCGGCGGCCCCTTCACGGAGCGCGAAATCTCGGAAAAGTTCCAGCGGGAAATTGCTTTGGCGGCTGCTTGCAAGGTTCAATACTGGCCGATCTTTCTCCTGGAAGGCGATCGACACGTGGGGTGCGCCGGTCTGCGTCCGTATCGGCCGGACCAGCAGATTTACGAAATCGGATTTCACCTGCGACCGGCGTATTGCCGCTGCCTTTGCGTTCGGAACACTCGGCGCGCAAGCCCTGTTTGCAGGGCATCATCCGGCAAACCTGGCATCGCGTCATGTACTGACAAAGCTCGGATTCCAATTCTCGCATGAGGGGTTCTATCGCCCGACCGGACTGAAGCACCTGTCGTAACTCTTGCGGCGTGGCGAGCTGGTTTGAGGATCCATCCCCACCGCCTGGTACCCGTGCGGTGCCCGCCGGCGGCGCGGACGAAGGGTGGTAGAATCAGCCGGTAACATTGCCAGCGAAGTGAAGTGACGCGGCCGCAGTAAGGAGCTTTACCGTGCGAATCGGAAGTTGCTGTACGCTGGGCCTCGCGGTGGCGGGTTGGATGACGCTTTATCCGGCCGCTGTTCGCGGGCAGGGTTTTGGAAAACTCAAGAAATCCATAGTCTTACAGCGGAAGCTGCCGGCGGCCGTGAAATTGCCCGGCCACGCATTTAATGTCAAGGTCACCGCTCAGAACCCTCAGTATAAGGACATGTCGCAGAATTTACAGGAGATTATCGAAACGGAGCTGGCAAAGTACAACAACCAACTGGTTCTGAATCCCGATCAGCCCGATACTGTGGTCGCGGTAGCGGTCCTCAACTTCAACGTGCCGCCGCCGGTAGCGGTGGTGGATCCGTCAATGGCGGCGGTGGCCGCGGCCAATCAGAAGAAACATAAACCGATGCCCGGCCCCACAGCCTATAAGATAACCGGAACTCTCTCCGTAACTTACCAGGCCAAGACGCGCGCAGGACGTTTCCTGGACGCGAATCCGATTAAGGTGACCTTCGCGGAGACAGTCAACTCGATTACCCAGGTGACTCACTTTGTCGATAAGCTTCCTTTTCGGAAACACAAAGCTCAGGATGAAGAGACTCCTAAGACAGCCGGCGACGTGGCGCAAATCCTGGCGGACAGGCTGGCTGCCAGGATAGCCGCGCGCCTGGTGAATACCGACGAGCGCATAGAAGTGATGCTCGCACGCGGCTCCCTGGATGAATCCAACAGGTATGCCGAGGCCGGACAATGGCAGGCGTTCGTGGAGCATCTGGAGACCATGCAGCCACTGGCGGCGCGTGAAGACGACGCGTACCGCCAGTACAATATCGGTGTGGGCTACGAGGCGCAAGGCTACCAGGCAGCAACGCCCGCGGATGCGAAAAGATACTTCGAGAAAGCGGTGATTCAGTATCGTATGGCGCAGGAGGCGGACCCGCATGAGAAGTACTTTATCGAGCCGGAGAACCGCATCGAGGTGGCTTTGGAACACTACCGGAAACTCGCCACCCCCGCTACCACCGGGAAAACCACCAAGCAGGGGAAGAAGACGTGAAGCTCGGCCGGACTGCCGCGGCGGCGATGTTTCTGGCCGCGGCATGCCATGCGCAAGAGCGATGCGCCGTGGCCAAGGATCTGCAAGTTCGCGCGCTCGAACTGGTCTCCGCCCAGCCCAGTCAAGAGGATCTGGGAAACGGTCTGCTACTGCTCAAGCAAGCCCAACAGGCCTGTGACGAGGATGGCGATGCGTGGTATTACCGTTCGTTGTTCGAGCGGCAGCTTGCGCACGCCAGGCTGGCTGACTATGCGCTCGGAAAGGCCCGCGAACGCGGCTCGCATGCGCAGAAAGACGGAGACGACCCCTTCCACCTGGCGACTCCGGCGAGCCGCGGCGCGATCGCCATTCCCAAAGCCGATGCGGGTATCCAGGATGCTCCCAAGATTCAGCGCGACATCCGAAAGCCGGACGTCGCCGACAAGTGGGCGCTGGTTATTGGAATCTCGAATTTCCAAAACCGCGAATTGCACCTCGGTTACACGCGCATCGACGCGCAGGCATTTGCGAGCCTGCTGCGCGACCCGGCATACGGCCGCTTCCGGCCCGATCACGTCAAGGTGCTGGCGGATGAACAAGCCACTACCGTGAACATCAAGGCCGGCCTTGGCTGGCTGAGTCGAATGGCCGGTCCGGACGACCTTGCTCTGGTTTATATCGCCACGCACGGCACGGCGCGCGATGCGGATATCGCGGAAGCCAATTACATCGTAACCTTCGACACCGATGTAGGGTCGCTCGATGGCCTGTATTCCACCGCGATTCCCATGGTGGAGATCTCCAACGCCGTGCGGACGCGGTTGCGGGCGCTGAAGGCCGTGGTATTTCTCGATACTTGCCACGGCGCCGGTGCGCTGACCGGGACAGTGACCGTGCCGTCGTCCATATCGCCGCGCATGATGGATCATATCCGCGAAGGTACCGGCCGGGTAATTATCGCGGCCAGCCAGGAAGAAGAACAGGCTATGGAAGACCGAAGCTACGGTCACGGGCTATTCACGTATTACCTGCTGCAAGCGCTGAAGCAGAAGCAGGGGGACCTGCCGCTCGTCAACGTTTATGAATATCTTCGCGCGCACATGGCCCAGGACACCGCGGCCCGCGGCTGGAAACAGCATCCGGTGTTCAGCAGCAGCGAGCAGGAGAGCGTAATCGTGATCGGAATTCCGCCTCGTCCCGCGCTATAGCCTAAGAAGGACAGGCCAGGAGGCCTATCCCACCCGCTTCTGCCGTCACAAATCAATCGCAATCACTTCGTGATCCACAATGGACGCGATGGTCAGGCTCACTACTCCGTTCACTTCCGCCACTCTCGGGCGCGCTTCGCTGACCAGCAACCGCACCTTCTTCGCGCGGCTCCCTTCCGGCAGCCGCACCGCCACTTTCTGCGGCGGCGTGGGAATGAACTCCCGCAGCGGCCCCTTCATCATCATCGGATTGGTGAGATTGACCAGATGAACGGTCATTGAATCTTTCTGCCGCCACACGGTCACATCCAACACGCCGGGACCGGTCACGGTCACCGGGCGCGGTTCGTTGGCCGCCCAATCCACCGCATTGCGCAGCAGCTTGCCATGGTCCGCCGCCAGAATCTCCCAGAACGTGCGGTCGATGTCCCAGGGGAAATAAACGACCCGGCCGCGCCCCGCCTCGCGCACATACAACTCCGGGATATCGGTTTTTTGCACGCGTGGAAAGACCTCCTCCATGGGAAGATCCGGGTAAGAGGGAATCAGCGTCAGGGGCGCATGGCTATCGCCCAAGGCGCGCGTGTGCACGCGCGACACGCCGTTGACGATACGCTCGGCGCCCTCCAGGCCCGCCAGAATCGGATGGCGCTGGCCGGTGCGAGGGTCGATTTCCATGCGCAGATAAGAATTCTGCATGCGAGCCTCGATACCACTATTGCCATCACCATCGCCACCGGCGCCGTCGAACGACGCGCCGTCGAACGACGCGCCGAACAGATCGGCCACGCCGAAGTCGCGCCGCCGCCCGCCGCGTTCGTCATAGAGCGAGGTTTCGTAGGTGGCCACCAGGCCGCCCCCGCGGGCCACGAATTCGCGGATCTGGCCGCACTGGCGATCGGAAAGGGCGGCGATATTGGGGAAGATCAGCGCCTGGAATCCGGCGGTGTGGTCCTGGTCGAGCAATTGGTCGTGCACCATTTCGAACGGGATGCGAGCCTCCACCAGCGCCTGGTAATAGCCCAGAGTATGGTCTTCCACTTTCTGCTGCACTCGCTCGCCGCCGTAATATTGGGCGGTTTGCTGCGAATACACCAGGCCCACGCGCGCCAGCGAGCGCTCCTGCCGCAGGTAGCGCTGGTTGCGGTAATGCCAGCCGTAGAGTTCTTCGACGACCGGAAGCCAGCGCCGGTCGTAGAGCGTGCCCGAGAATTTCGTGAACCAGGGACGCAGCCCATTGGCGATGCCGTCCAGTGCCCAGAGCCGGATCTCCGGGCCATCCTGCACCGAGTCCTTCCAGCGGTAGGGCTCCTCCACGCCCACGCTGAAAATGCCGCCTACCGGCTTGTTCCCCATGGTGGAGCGGTATTCCTTGGCGTTTTTGCCATTGGCCCACGGGGCCATCAAGCCGCGGCGCGCCTGGCGGTCGGCGAACAGGATGGGCGCCAACGCGCCCACGGTCTTCATATCCAGATCGCTGAGCGCCCCGCCGCCAGCGTTGGGGATATAACAGGCGGCCGGGTTGATGCGGCGGATCTCGGTGTCCCACAGGCGCCAGAGCTCGAACAGGCGCTGCTGGCGCCACTCCGCGTAGGCGCGCCGCGCCCCGTTGCGGGGATCGTTCGTGCGCGGCAAATCCAGACCCGCGGCCGCGTGAAAATTCTCGCGGCAATGCTCGCAGTAACACATGCCCGATCCCGCCCACCGGTTGCTGAACACGCCATCCACGCGGTAACGCGAGACGATTTCCTTGGTTACCTCGGTCATGAACTGGAAATTGTAGGGGCCCAGCGCGCAGGTGACCCACAACTCCGGCATGACCCAGTGGCGCCGCTTCTGGCCGGCGGCATCCACCGCGATCCAGTCGGGATGCGCGTCGAAGACATCCTGATGCGCCGCGTGCGGATCGGTGCGCGCCACCACTACCATGCCCAGTTTCCGGCAGCCCACCGCCAGTTCCCCGAACGCGTCGCGGTTGCCCAGCCACTGGCTGCGATAGTGCAGCGGGACGGCGGTGGGATAGTAGGCTACGCATCCACCCGCGCTCAAACAGGCGGCGTCGGAATGTGTGCGCTGGAAAAAATCCAGCCAGAAAGCGGGATCGTACTTGCCTGGGTCGTCTTCCACCAGCGTCAACTGGGCCCAACGCATGGGGCGGTTGAACCAGCCTTCGGGTTCGGCGGCGGCGGCATTTGGCGCAAAGGAGGCGGCCGCCAGCGCCGTGGCGCCTAGGAAATCGCGGCGATTGAGAGTAGCTTGCATACTTCGATGTTGATGTTTCTTGACACGAAATTCAATGGCCTTGAACCGGATTGCCAAAAATGGGAATTCTGGTAGTGGGTCAATTTGGTTGTGGGGCAGGATACCATCCTGGTACCATCCTGCCCCACAGGTATACTGACCCATTACCAAATTCCGCTATAATACGATCTTTCTTCCATGGGTACCTCGCCCGCCGTCAGTCCGAATCGCCGAATCCGCTGCCCGATTTGTGGAAGCGAACGGCTGCAGCGCCGTTCCGAACCCGATCGCATCGATCGCGTCTATCAAACTCCCACTGATAGGGTACGGCGGTTATTCGTAGCGGACATGCAGTTGTACCACTGCCACGTTTGCCGGTTGCAGTTTTACGATATCGGCCAAGCCGCCGAGCCGGAAGTTCAGAAAACGCCCGAGGCGGTTCCGGAGAAGATCGTAATCGCCGAGCCGGCCGCCGCCGAACCTACTCTGATCGGTCCGACCGTGACGATCAGGGGCCGGCTTTCCAGCCAGGAGGATATTCTGGTGAACGGAGAGATCGCGGGCGACCTCGATATTCCGGCGAACCGGTTGACCGTCGGGAAGACTGGGCGGATGCGCGGAGACGTGCTGGCCGCCGAGGTCGTGGCCCTGGGCACGGTCGAAGGAAATATAGACGCCAGGCAGAAGTTCGCTATACGGGCCAGCGCTAGAATGACCGGGACCATTCGCACCCCGTCCCTTAGGATAGAGGAGGGCGCATTTTTCAAGGGCAGGGTCGAAACGGCCTGACTCAGCAAGGCATGCATCGTCCGGAGGGCTTGGTAGCCGGCTTAGTGTGCCACGCGGCGCGTTACCATGATGAGTGAATGGCCCGCGAAAGCCTCATTGGGTCTAATACTCTGTCTCGGCGTGCCGCCCGTTTTCGCCTTCGAACAGGCCCAGTCCGGCGAACCGGTGAAGACCACTGTTTGCGAAATCGCCAGGCATCCCGATACTTTCGACGGAAAAGTGGTGCAGGTGCGGGCACTGGTGGAAACCGGCGTGCAAGACTTGCCGGCAGGCGCGGCCGACGATAGTTGCGCCGGCGAACTGAAGTTTTTCACGCCCGACGACGCACACTTTGCGCGGCTGCTTAAGAGCAAAAGTTACCGGAAGCTGGTCACGGACGTAAAGAAGAATCCGGTGGTCGAGGCGACCGTGACCGGATTGTTCAAGCGCTTTGGGACCGGCGAAAAGCCGGACAACCGGCTGGCGCTGGAGTCGGTGGCGGACGTGCTCGTACACCCCCAGCCGCGCGTCAAAGGTCAGAAGCGGTAATTCGCTTCCACAAAGCTCAGCGTGCCATTGCTGTCTCCGGGGAAGATATGCTCCACGACGGCGCCGCCGCGCGCGTAGCCGAAATAGAGACTCGTCGAGAGACCGCGCGTCCATTGGTAATCCGCGCTGATGTCGTAAAGCGTAGCGAGACCGGTTGCGCCGTTGGAGGGGCGGCCGTTGAAACCGAAGGTCCACGGCTGAAACGCGCCGCCGCCGGAATACCAGAGATCGTTCTTGTTGGCCAGCCACAGCCCGTGCACGTCGGAGCGCAGAGTGAGCGACTTAGTGGGGCGCAGCATCAGCTCGGCAAACAGATCGCGGTTGTTCATCTCGTTGAAGAACGGAAAGCGGGCGTACACGCGCGGCGTGGGTAGGATGGCGAAAAATGTGCCGTGAGTGCTGTCGTTGGGATTGCCGTCGCCGGTGGAATAGAAATAGCCGCCGCGCAGCCAGGGCCGGAGGGCTTTGACAATCTTAGGCTGGAAGCCAACCTCGGTGGCGCCGGCTCCGGACCGTTGCGTGAGCAAACCCCACTTTCCGGTCTGCAACGCGCCCCAACCCAGCAGATCGAATGTGCCAACGCCGGTTGGAATCGCCTGGATGTAGTGACCGCCAAAGGTGCCGATGTCAATCCCGCCCAAGTCGGTGGCGCGAACCGCCGCGGAGCGGTTGTCTGTTTTAACTACGCCGCGGTCGTCGTTGTAGTAGATGGCGAATACGCGCCATTCGGCCTTGCTGGAACCGAAAGTAGCTTGATTGGTAAGCGCCGCATAGGTGACAGGAGTTGTGACCCATCCCCAGCCATCCACCTGAAAGACGCCGCGGTCGGGCACGGCGCTAAAGGCGGTAAAGTTCCAGGGTCCGTTCGAATAGTTGTACTGAGCGCCATCGAAGCTGCGCTGCACGTCGGCGAAACCGAAAATGCCGATCAGCCGCTGGGAAATGCCATCCCGCTTGACGATAGCCAGCGTTTCATCCTTGGGCGTCACCTCGCCGCCGTCGGTGAATTCGAACCGGCCGAGCCGCACGTTCGAGTGATCGCCCTTCAGGTGCAGGTAGGCCTGCTTGACGAAAACACTGGCGGCGTTTTGATCGTTATGATTCGCCGCGTAGTAGCTTGCGCCCAAGCCGAGCTGCCCCAGCGGCGCGGGCTCGACCGCATGATTCGGTATCCCCAGCAAGATCGGCGCGGCCAATTCAAAGGCCCAGTCATAGCTCTTTTTGTTCTGGCTCAACATCAGACGGAGGAGCGACCCGGAATATCCGTAGTGGTTTTCGCCTTTCGCGTCAAAGAAATCCCAATCTTCGTAGCGCTCGTGAATCGATCCCGATACAGTGACCGACCCGATGTGCAACGGATCGGCGCCGTCGGATTGCGCCGGCAAGTTGGCACAGACAGCCAGAAGTCCCATTAGGCAGACAAAGACGCGCATAGTTGGTTGACTCCCTCCAAGGCAATGAAGCGAGTGTAGCGGCGGTGCGTGCCGGGCGTCAATAGTGTCGATCCATTAGAGACACCCAAAAATCCTGGCGCTAGTAGATATGCATTAGTTTCAAAATGCTATAGATGTCTCGTTGTGTCTGGTGATATGCTACTAGCCATCGCTGGGGGGTAATTCAATGAGACTTGAGAAGATTCGGCGATACGCCGGCATTCTGCTGGTGCTGTTGCTCATCAACACGGCATATATCGCGGCATTCGCATCGCCCACCATCTTCTACATGGGCAATGTCGTGCTGCATCTGGCGCTGGGAGTGGCGCTGGCGATCGTGCTGTTGTGGTTCATCCGGCGCATGCCGCTCGCGGGCAGTTTGTTTCTGGTCGCGGCCCTGGCGGGAATGTTCCTGGCGGTCCGCGGCAACACTACACCGCACCGCTGGGTGCTGCAAGCCCACATCGTGGTGGCCGCGCTGGCGCTGCTGGCTCTGCTGCCATACGTGATACGACACACCGGCGCGGGCTTTCGCAATGCCTATGTGGCCTGCCTGGCGCTGCTAATCGCGTTTCCGGCATCGACCGCGCTTTACCGGAGATCTCATCCGGACCCCGACGATCGCATCCGGAATCCCCTGATCGTGCCAACCTCCATGAACCAGGAGGGAGGCGGTCCGCAATCGCCGTTCTTTCCCTCATCCGCCAAGACCAACGTAGGCGGCATTATTCCCTCGAACTTCTTCATGGATTCGGAGGCGTGCGGCCGATGTCACAAGGATATCTACCAGCAGTGGAAGAGCTCCATGCACCACTTCGCGTCGTTCAACAACCAGTTCTACAGGAAGTCCATCGAGTATATGCAGAGCGTGGTCGGCACGCAACCGAGCAAATGGTGCGCCGGGTGTCACGATCACGCGGTCTTCTTCAACGGCCGCTTCGACCGGCCCATCAAGGATCAGATCGACACGCCGGAAGCGCGCGCCGGCCTTTCTTGCACGTCATGTCACGCCATCACGCACGTGGCGAGTTCCATGGGGAATGCCCCTGTCACCGTTCAGTATCCACCGCTGCATGAGTTGCTGAGCAGTAAGAACAAGTTGATCCAGGACGCCGACTACTTCATGACCTACCTGAATCCGGAGCCGCACCGGCGCACGTTCATGAAGCCGTTCATGCGCCAGGATGTGCCGGAGTTCTGCTCATCCTGTCACAAGGTACACCTGGACATTCCGGTGAACCAATATCGCTGGTTCCGCGGCTTCAACGACTACGACAACTGGCAGGCCAGCGGGGTGTCGGGGCAAGGGGCGCGGTCGTTCTACTATCCGAAAAAGAGCCAGAATTGCGCGGATTGCCACATGCCGATGGTAGCTTCGAACGATCCGGGCAATATCGGCGGCCAGGTGCATTCGCATCGTTTTCCCGGCGCCAATACGGCCGTACCTTATGCGAACCAGGATCAGACACAACTCGAGGCTACCGAGAAGTTCCTGACCTCGGGCTTTATCTCGGTGGATATCTTCGCGGTGTCGCCGGTCACCGAGCATGGCACGGCGATGGTACGGCGCACCGGCGAGGGCCCGCACGCGATGACCGGCTTCGCCGTCGGCGAGGAAGCCGAACAGGCCGGCAACGCGGTGATCCGCGACGTGGGCCAGGTGGCCGCGCCAATCGACCACTCGGGGATTCAGCTTGAGCCCGGTTCCACCGCCCGCGTGGACGTGGTGGTGCGGACGCGCAAAATCGGCCACTTCTTCCCCGGCGGCACGGTGGACGCCTTCGATGTCTGGCTGGAACTGCAAGGCAAGGATGCCGGCGGGCGGGTGATCTTCTGGAGCGGACAAGTGGAAGACGGCGGCAAGGGTCCGGTGGAACCCGGTGCGCATTTCTATCGCGCCTTCCAAATCGACGGCGAAGGCAACATGATCGACAAGCGCAACGCCTGGCAGGCGCGCAGCGTGCTGTATGTCCGACTGATTCCGCCCGGCGCCGCCGATGTGGCCCACTTCCGCGTAAAGATTCCCAAAGACGCCAAAGGACCGCTGCAATTCACGGCCAAGCTGAATTACCGTAAGTTCTCGCATTACTACACACAGTTTGCCTACGCCGGCCAGCCCAAGCCAAACCAGGACCCCAAGCTGTTGTCGGCCAGCTTCAACAGCATGGAATACAGCTTCGATCCGCATAATATTCCGCGGGATGTTTCCGGCAATATCAAGGACCGCATTCCGGATCTGCCCATCGTCGTAGTGGCGTCCGCCAAAGCGAGCGTGCCGCTAGGTCCATCCGCCTGGACTCAGGTGGTACGCAAAGAGGACCGCGAGCGCTGGAACGATTGGGGCATCGGCCTGCTGTTGCAAGGCGACCTCAAGGGCGCCGAATACGCCTTCAAGAAAGTGACCGAGGCGGAGCCGGGCTACCCGGATGGCTGGCTGAACGTGGCGCGCGCCCTGATTCAAGAGGGTGAAACCGAGGCCGCCAAGCCGTTCGTCGAGCAAGCGTTGAAGATCGACCCCAAGCTGGGCCGCATCTACTTCTTCAAAGCCATGATCGAGAAGGCCGACGGCAGGTACGACGACGCGCTGCACTCGCTCGACACCACCCTGGGCATGTATCCGCGCGATCGCGTGGCGCTGAACCAGGCGGCGCGTATCCTGTTTCTGCAGCGAAAATACGCCGCGGCGCTCAAGTATCTGGATCGCGTTTGCGATGTGGACCCGGAGGACTTGCAAATGCACTATACACGCATGCTGTGCTTGCGCGGAATGGGCGACGCCGCGGGGGCCGGGCGGGAACAGACGCTCTTCCAGCGCTTCAAGGCGGAGGAATCCGCGCAGGCCATCACGGCCAAGCCGCGGCTGCTTAGTCCGGAGAATAACAATGAGCGCCAACAAATTCACGATCACGAGAGTGTGCCGCTGAACGCGCCGGTGCGCAGGCCTAAGCCGGCGCTTACCGCCGCGGGAGGCGCACAATGAAGCGGTATCTCTGGGCGCTTGGCGGTGTGGGTTGCGTGGCCTGGGTGACGGCGCTATCCAGCATGGCCGGATCGGGCATCGTGGCTCCCGTGTCCGTCACATTCACGGATGTGACCGCCCAGGCCGGCATCAAGTTCGTGCACAACAGCGGGCGAGCCGGCAAGAAATTCCTGCCGGAAACCCTGGGTTCGGGTGTGGCGTGGTTCGACGCCGACGGCGACGGTTGGGCCGACGTCCTGTTCATCAACGGCAAAGACTGGACGCCCCGCGGCCGCAAGTCGCTCCCGGCGCTCTATCGCAACAACCACGACGGCACGTTCACCGACATCACCGCGGGCAGCGGCCTGGATGTGGAGATGTATGGCATGGGCGTGGCCATTGGCGATTACGATAACGACGGCCGCGACGACGTCTACATAACGGCCCTCGAAGGCGACCATTTGTTCCATAATGAGGGCCACGGCAAGTTCCGCGACGTGACTAAAGCGGCGGGGATCGATAACGCCAGCTTCGGTACCAGCGCCGCCTGGGTCGACTACGACCGCGACGGCAAGCTGGATCTGTTCGTCGCCAACTATGTGCAGTGGACTCCGAAGGGCGACTTGTGGTGTTCGCTCGATGGAGCGACTAAGTCGTACTGCACGCCGGAGTCTTACAAAGGGACTGCGTCCAAGCTGTATCACAACTTGGGAAACGGCAAGTTCGAGGATGTAAGTAAGAAGGCCGGCGTGGCCGACCCCACCAGTAAGTCGCTGGGCGTCGCCGTGCTGGATTATAACGGCGACGGCTGGCCGGACCTGTTCGTCTCCAACGATACGCAGCCGAACAAACTGTACCGCAACAATCGCAACGGCACATTCACCGAAGAAGGCATGGCCGCGGGCGTGGCCTTCGGCGAGGACGGCGTGGCGCGCGGCGCGATGGGCGTGGACGCCGCCGATTACGATCGCTCCGGCCGGCCGGCCCTGCTGGTGGGCAACTTCTCCAACCAGATGCTGGGGCTGTATCACAACGAAGGTACGGGGCTGTTTGTGGACGAAGCGCCTTCATCGACGGTGGGCCGCGCCAGCCTGCTGACTTTGACTTTCGGCGCATTCTTCTTCGACTATGACCTGGATGGCTATCCGGATATTTTCGCGGCCAATGGCCACATCGAAGAGCAGATCGGGCGCGTGCAGCCCAAAGTTCAATACAAGGAGCCGCCGCTGCTGTTCCGCAACCTTGGCGTGCAGGGCAAGGGGCAGTTCGAGAACGTGACGGCGCGGATGGGCGCGGCCTTCAACCGGCCCGTGGTGGCGCGCGGCGCTGCCTTTGCCGACTACGACCACGACGGCGATTTGGACATTGTGGTGACCACCAACGACGGCCCGGCCTACTTGTTCCGCAACGATGGCGGCAACCGCAATCACTGGATTTGCATCCGGCTGGTGGGGCGCAAGTCGAATCGCGACGGCATCGGCGCGGTGGTGCGTGTTGTCAGTAAGTCGGGCAAGCAATGGAACATGGTGCGCAGCGGCTCGAGTTACTGCTCGCAAAGCGATTTGGCGCTGACGTTCGGGCTGGGCAGCGATCCGGCGGTGCAGGCGATCGAGATCGAGTGGCCCAGCGGAGAGAGGCAAAAGCTGGCTGGCACGGCGGCGAATCAATTTCTGACGATCGACGAGACCGCGGGGATCGTAGCGGCGTCGCGCCCGGGGAAGAACTGAGAACTTTCAAAGGCCATACGGTCGCTGAAGAGCATTTCGGTGGGTGCGTGCGCCCCTCCGATGAGATACAGTGATCTTCAGAGCGGAATCCGATGACTTCGCCAACCGCACAGGCAATCGGCCTATTGCTGCTTTTGTGCCGCGCCCCGTTGAGCGCCCAGGCTCAATCGCCGGTCAACCCGCACGCCTCGCCGGAAGCGCGCGCCTTGCTCGCATATCTGTATTCGATCTCCGGACATTACGTCCTCACCGGCCAGCACAACTATCCGAATACGATCGCCAACTGGACCGACCGCGCATACGACCTCACGGGCAAGTACCCGGCCGTCTATGGCCAGGACTTCGGCTTTCAGGGTGGCGCCGACAAGGACTCCACCCTGGCCCGGCCGGCGCTGGTGGAGGAGGCCATGCGCCAGTATCATAATGGCGCCATCGTGACGTTCACCTGGCACGCCGTCCGGCCCACGGACGATGAGCCGGTCACCTTCCGCGATAGTGTGCAAGGGCACCTCTCGGATTTCGAGTGGCGCGAGTTGCTTACGCCCGGCACGGCTCTGTATAAGCGCTGGTGCGCGCAGGTGGACGTAATCGCCGGTTACTTGAAGCAATTGCGCGACGCGCGCGTTCCGGTTCTGTGGCGCTCCTATCACGAGGTCAACGGCAACTGGTTCTGGTGGGGCGGCCGGAAAGGCAAGGACGGATCCGCGGCGCTGTACCGCCAACTGTTCGACCGCTTCGTGAACCATCACCACCTCGACAATCTGGTTTGGGTGTGGAACGCTAATGCTCCTGGCGCGGGCACCGGTCCAGGCCCTTATCGGGACTACTTCCCGGGTCTGGAATACGCGGACGTGCTTTCAGTCGATGTATACGGCGAGTTCAAGCAAAGCTTCTACGACGACCTGTTGGCGCTGGCCGGCGCCAAGCCGGTGGCTCTGGGCGAAGTCGGCGGGCTTCCCAGCCCTGCCACGCTGCAGGAGCAACCCAAGTACGCGTGGTTCATGGCCTGGAGCGAGCTTATCGAGATGGGCAATCCGCTGGAGGCGGTGCGCGCGGTCTACAATGACGCGCGCGCGTTGAGCCGCGACGACCCGCGGATGTCGCAATCCATGGCCGAGATCCGTAAATCGTCGGCCGCACCCGATCCGCAGTTGGTAACGCCGGAGCCGATGCCCGCGGCGAAGGAGTTGCTGGCGAGGTTGTACCACACGGCCGGCCAGGGCATTCTGAGCGGTCAGGATACCGCGGCGGCCACGCAACAAGTCTTCGAGGTCACCTCCAAATATCCGGCGATATATGGCGCGGATCTGGCGGAGCCTGGCGCGCAAGCGGTCGTCGATGAAGCCAAAGGACAGTATCGGAACCACGCCATTGTTACACTGAGCTGGCGTCCCATGCGCCCGAGCGATGATCAACCCGGCAAGCTATCGGACTTCGAATGGAAGGAATTGCTGACTCCCGGCACCCGGCTCTACGAGCGATGGAGCGCCCAGGTAGATGTTGCCGCGGGTTATCTGAAGCAGTTGCAGGAGGCCGCCGTGCCAGTACTCTGGCGGCCGTATCCGCAACCGAATAGCGACAAGTTCTGGTGGGCCGGGCACAAGGCGGAATCGGCGGCATTGTACCGGCAGTTGTTCGATCGGCTGGTGAATTACCATAAGCTGCGCAACCTGGTTTGGGTGTGGGATGCCGCCGCGCCGCGCTTCGGACCTGACTCACCCGGCCAGTATTCCGATTACTTCCCCGGGCTGGAATATGCCGATGCGCTGGCGGTGGACCTGGGCAATACGCCGTTCTCCTGGCGCCGCGATTCGGAACTGGCGCGCTTCGCGGTCGGCAAAGTAATTGGGCTGGGGCTGAACGGCTGGGCGCCAACCGCCGCAATGCTGGACCAGCCTACCAAGTGGGCCTGGTTTCTGGCCTCAGGCATCGAGCAGCCGGACGTGTTGCGCGCGTTGTACGCGAATCCGCGCGTGGTATCGCGCTGAATGTGGGGCGGACCTCCAGGTCTGCGCGGGTCCTCCAGGACCCGCTCTTGAGGGGGGTAAGTATGGCAAAAATCGGGGTGATTCTCATGTTGGCGATTGCGGCATTCGCGCAACAAAACACGTTGCAAAGTAAGATTCTAGCCAAAGAGCGCCAGGGTTTGGATTGCCTGAAGACCGGCAACCTCGCCGAATTTGCCGCGCTGACGGCCGACGACGCGGTGTTCGTCGATGCGCACGGCCCCGCGAGCAAAGCGGAGGTTGTCAAGAACACGTCGGAGTTCCGACTCGACGACTACACCATCGAAGATGTGAAATTCGTGCCGCTGTCCTCCAAATCCGGCCTGATTACTTACAAACTCACGGAATCCGGTACGTCCCACGGAAAACAATTTAAGGCAAAGGTGTATGTCTCGTCTATTTGGGCGGAGCGCAAAGGAAAGTGGCTCTGCTTATTCAGCCAGGAGACCACGGCACGATAACTGGGAGGTCTATGATGCGCAATTGCTATCTCATCCCGGCGCTGGCCTGTCTCTGGTTGACCGTCAATGCCGCGCCTGCGGCAGCGCCGCTCGGGATCTTCGAAGACCATGCGGACGTCGGCACCGTCCTGCATGCCGGCTCCGTCGATTATGATACATCCAAACGGACCTACACCATCGCCGGCAGCGGCGAGAATATGTGGTTCGCCGCGGACGCGTTTCAGTTCGTCTGGAAGAAAGTATCCGGCGATGTCACGCTCACGGCGGACATTTCGTTCATCGGTTCCGGCGCCGAAGCGCACCGCAAAGCCGTCCTGATGATCCGCCAAAGCCTGGACCCGGATTCGGTGTACGCCGACGTGGCGCGGCATGGCGATGGACTGACCTCGCTGCAGGCCCGCGAGGAAAAGGGCGCCAACACCACTGAAGTCCAGTCCGCGATGAAGGCGCCCGCCCGCGTGCGCATCGCCAAGCGCGGCGCTTACTTCTACATATGGGTCGCGGGCGAGGGTGGAGACCTGCAATTCTCCGGAGGTTCGATGCGCGTCCCCTTGCACGATCCGTTCTACGTGGGCATCGGCGTCTGTTCGCACAATAAAGATGTGGTGGAGAAAGCCGTATTCTCGAACGTCGATCTGACCATCGGCGCGTCCACTGGGGCCGCGCCAAGATTGTACAGTACCTTGGAGACTGTTCCGGTTAATGGCGATCGGCGCGTCGTGTATGTCGCTCCGGGCCGCCTGTCTGGGCCAGTGTGGACCCGTGACGGCGGCGCGATCGTATTTCAAAGTGACGGCGGCATGAAAAAGATACCGGCGGCCGGAGGCAACCCGGAGGACCTGGACAAATTTGGAGCCATATGGAATGGTCCTATCGTTACGGACAAGGATCTGCCGTTGGACGGTTTCCGGAACTACTCCCCCCAACTCTCGCCGGATGGGCAGCAAATTGCATTTCTGTCTTTTGCGGGAGACCAGGCCGCCATGCCCGAAGACAAAGACGTACTGCTGCGCGTCCTATCGACCAAAGACGGCAAGGTGCGGGTGGTGGCCAAATTCGTCGGCGGGAAGGGCAGCATGGGCGCCCCCTGGTCGCCGGACAGCCGCCGCCTGGCCTTCGTCAGCTATCAGTGGATTCAGTAGGAGTGACCGCCTCCAGCTTCGCTTGCATCCGCCGCATGCCGCGCAGCCAGCGATCGTAATCGTTCGCCTTGCGCCGCAGATATTCGGCGACCTCCGGGTGCGGCAGGATCAGGAAGCGCTCATCGGCCAGGCCCGCTACTACCGCTTCGGCCACCTGCTCGGGTTCCAGTGCGCCTTCCACCAGAAAGCGGCCCGGCCCCTGTTCGGCCTCCGCCAGCATGTTGGTGCGCACGCCCTGCGGGCAGAGGCAGGACACGCGGATGCCCCGATCGCCGTAAGTCACCGACAGCCATTCGGCCAGCGACACCGCCGCGTGCTTGGTCACCGCGTAGGGGGCCGAGCCGACCTGCGTGAGCAATCCGGCCGCCGAGGCAGTCTGCAACAGATAGCCCTCACCGCGCGCCAACATGCCCGGCAGGACCGCGCGCGCGGCATACACGTGCGCCATGAGATTGACGCTCCAGATGCGCTGCCAGTCGCTGTCGGATACCCCGACGCCGCCCAGCATGCCGATGCCCGCATTGGAGCAAAACAGATCGATCGCGCCGAATGCCGCCGTGGCGCGCTCCACTAGTTGCACGATATCGCCCTCGCGGCTCACATCGGTATGAACGGCCAGCCCGCCAATTTCGCGCGCCACTTGTTCGGCGCCGGCGCTATCCACATCCGCCACCGCCACGCCGCGCGCGCCCTCCGCCGCAAACCGCCTGCACAGGGCGCGGCCAATGCCGCTGGCCCCGCCCGTCACCACCGCGACTTTACCGGTGAGCTTCATGCTTTACCCGCGTCATATTTCTGCAATTCGAACTTGGCCACGGCTTCGCGATGCACTTCGTCCGGACCGTCCGCCAGCCGCAGTGTGCGCGCGCCCGCCCAGGCATGCGCCAGAAAGAAATCGTCGCACACCCCCGCGCCGCCATGCGCCTGTATGGCCCGATCGATGACGCGCAAAGCCATGTTGGGCGCCACCACCTTGATCATGGCGATCTCCGCCTTGGCCGCCTTGTTGCCCGCCACGTCCATCATGTAAGCCGCCTTCAAGGTGAGCAGCCGCGCCTGCTCGATCTCCATGCGGGAATCGGCGATCTCGGCGCGCAGCGTGCCGAATTCCGCCAGCTTCCGTCCGAACGCCACGCGCGATTGTGCCCGCCGGCACATGGCCTCCAGCGCGCGCTCCGCAAGGCCGATCAGCCGCATGCAATGGTGGATGCGTCCCGGTCCCAGGCGTCCCTGCGCGATCTCGAAGCCGCGTCCTTCGCCGAGCAGCATGTTGGAAGCGGGCACGCGCACGTTGTCGAAGACCACTTCGCCGTGGCCGTGCGGGGCGTCGTCGTAACCGAACACCGGCAGCATGCGCTTGATCGCGATACCCGGCGTATCCAAGGGCGCCAGGATCATGGCTTGCTGCTTGTGCCGCGGCGCCTGCGGATCCGTCTTGCCCATGAAGATGGCGATTTTGCAGCGCGGATCGCCCGCGCCCGAGGACCACCACTTGCGCCCGTTCAACACATATTCGCCGCCGTCGCGCACGATGCTGGCGCAAATGTTGGTGGCGTCCGACGAAGCTACCGCTGGCTCCGTCATGCAGTAGCAGGAGCGGATGCGGCCCTCCAGCAACGGTACCAGCCACTGCTGTTTCTGCTCCGGCGTGCCGTAGCGCGCCAGCACTTCCATATTGCCGGTGTCCGGCGCCGAGCAGTTGAACACCTCGCCCGCCATGGCCACCCGCCCCATGATCTCGCACAGAGGCGCGTATTCCAGATTGGTCAGGCCGGCGCCCCATTCATGGTCCGGCAGGAAGAGGTTCCACAGCCCGGCGGCGCGGGCTTTGGGCTTCAACTCCTCGATGACGGGGACCGGCTGCCAGCGGTCCCCTTCGGCGATCTGCCCGTAGTAGAGCGGCTCGTTCGGGTAGATATGCTCGTCCATGAACGCAGTAAGCTTCTTCTGCAGTTCCTGGACTCTTGGGGAATACGCGAAGTGCATTCCCGAATTGTCACGCAAAGCGCCGGTGGATGCAAAGCGCTCCACTGCCGCCGCTGCCTTGCGGCCCTCGCCACGGATGATCTTGAGACGCGGAATCGTCACCAGGAGAAGCGGAGCCGGTGCGTTTCCAATCTTTACCCTGGACTGCATCGAGTGCAAGTTCGTCAACCGGCCTTCTTCTAAACCAACGACTCAATCTATGACAGATTGAACCCACCTGCCAATCACGTAACTTGCCCTACCCAGTATGCACTGAAAACAAACGCCCAACGGCATTCGCAAACCCGAATCGCTATTGCCCCCGTGGTATCCTGCAATCGAGTAAGTCAGGGCCCTCCGCACCGGCCGAGCCGCGCACCGCCGGAGAGCCTACCGCTCCTTGACAACAGAATCATCTTGTCTCGACCGCCACACCCTCCGCTTGAGCGTCTCCTGTAAACTCCCATGCTGCCACAGCGGAGGGACGAGTGGCCTACCAAGTCGCTTACTAACAATATCTTGGGCTTTGTTCGTGAGATCCGCCCGATGCAGACCCCTTTACAAAATCTTACACATTTACAAGAAAAACTTTGTAAACCCCTGCCTTGCGACCACCCGCCAATTCTCATCCGCACCGGTGGCCCGGCCATGCGCAACGGTCTGTGCCCAGCCCGCCGATTTCGAAGGTAACCGCGATGGGAGGACCGTAACCTGTCCGGCACGATGAAAGACGGAGATTTTACCGGGTTGGCCGACGACTACGCCGGGTCCGGCCGGGCGATACGCCGCAGGTCGCGGCCGCGATCCTCAGTTATGTGGGTCGCGATGCGGCCAGCATCGATGCCGCCGGCATCGGCGCCGGTACTGGGATTTGGACACGCATGGTTGGCAACCTGCGGGCCGATTTGTTAATCGGCCACTTTGCGCCGATTCCCAATCGGCGCGCAGGATACCATCCTGCCCCACAGACCGCTTACGCCTCTTTCTTCTTCAGCAGGTGATCGTTGTCCTTGATAAAACTCTTGATGTGTTCCGCGGCGGCCAGCAGTTTTTCCCACTGCTCCTTGTACAGCGTCACCGGGAAGCGGCCCAGTCCATAGACGGACACCCCGCCTTTCTCGCTGACGCGGACGGAAATCTGGCCCCGCACCGGCTTCTTCAGCGCCTCGTTCTCGGCGCGCAAACGTTCCAGTTCAGCTTTCAGGTCTTCATCGGCCATATTTGACAGGATAGCGGATTTCTGCGCCGAAGTTTCCAAAGTTTTTACAAATTGCTGCACTCCGGCGCGCCCATCTGTCTTATTGTGAAAGCATGCCGGTCACGGACCAAAGCGGCGCGCAAACCCCTGCGCAAGCCGACGTCACACGCAGGAAATTCCATATCGCCATGATCTACGGCCTGTGGAGCCTCATGGCCGCGGCGCTCTCCATCCCGGCTGCGATCTATCTCCTCATTCCACCCAAGCTCCGCAAAAGGCCGGAGTGGGTCGAGGCAGGCGACGTATCCGCACTTGAGCCGCGCGTGCCGGTCGAGATGGTCTTCCGCCAGAACCGCGTGGATGGGTGGAAAGTCCAGAGCGAAAAAACCACCGCCTGGGTGGTGAAGCTTTCCGATGCCCAGACGGTTGCCTATGGGCCGCAATGCACGCACCTGGGCTGCGCCTATCATTGGGACGACAACCGCAATTATTTCTTGTGCCCCTGCCATACGTCCATCTTCAGCGTCGATGGCGCGGTGGTTTCAGGACCCGCGCCCCGGCCGCTCGACCGTTACGAGACTAAAGTGGAAAATGGCAAACTGATGCTGGGACCGCTGCGCCAGTCGAAGGAAAAAACGTGAGTTGGCTGGATCATCGTACAGGCATCGAGACCGCCATCCGGAGCTTTCTTTACGAAGAGATTCCAGCCTCCAGCGGCTGGCATCAGGTCTTCGGCAGCATCGCCGTGTTCCTGTTTCTGGTGCAGGCGTTCACCGGCGCGCTGCTGGCATTCAACTACGCGCCCACGCCGGGCGACGCCTATAACAGCCTGCGCTACATCCTCACCGAAGTGACCGGCGGCCACCTGATCCGCGGCTTGCACCATTGGGGCGCCAGCATGCTGATCGTGGTCGTGGTGCTGCATACGACCCAGGTGTTCCTTTACGGCGCATACAAGAAGCCGCGCGAGGCCACCTGGATGGTGGGCGTGATCCTGCTGCTGCTGACTATGGCCTACGGCCTGACCGGATACTTGCTGCCGTGGGATAACCGCGCATACTGGGGCACCGTGGTCTCGACGCAAATTGCCTCCCACATTCCCTTCGTGGGGACTTACATGAGCCGCCTGTTGGGCGGAGACAATGCCGTGGGGGTGGTCACATTCGCGCGCTTCTACGGCCTGCATGTGCTGCTGCTGCCGCCCGCCACCGCCCTGCTCATCGCCACGCACATCTACCTGGTGCGCAAACACGGCGTCGCCCCCGCGCCCGGCGACGAAGTCAAGTCCAGGCAAAAATTCTATCCGCGGCAGGCGTTTAAAGATACCGTCGCAATCTTCGCCGCGTTCGTGGTTCTGTTCGTGATGGCTGCGGCCGTGCGCGTTCCCTTGGAGCGCCTGGCCGATCCCACGGACACCACTTACATCCCGCGCCCGGATTGGTATTTCCTCTTTCTCTTTCAAAGCCTGAAGTTTTTCGATGGACCGCTAGCGATAGTCGGCAGTGTGATTCTGCCCTCGTTCGCGGTGCTGGCGCTATTACTGGTGCCATTTGTGGACCGCACTCAAGTCATGCGCGTCACACGCCGGACAGTGGCCTTCGGAGTAGTGGCGCTGGCATTGTTGGGCTGGACCGGCCTGACCGTGGCCGCCATCGTCACCACGCCCAAGCCCGATACTGCAATAGCGATCGACTTCAGTGCGCCCACCGATTGGATGGGGCTTTCGCCGCAGGAAATGGCCGGCATCGGATATTTCCGCAAGGAGAATTGCGCCAGTTGCCACAGCCTGGAAACGGGCAAGCCGGGAGCGCCCTCCAGGACCGGTCCCGACCTGGCGAACGTGCCCATCAAGAAGACGGCGGCTTGGATGATCGAGCACTTCAAGCACCCGGCCGCCATGGTGCCCGGCAGTTCCATGCCCGCAATTCAGTTGAGCGATGCGCAACTGAACGCGCTGGCAGCCTTCCTGCTCAAGCTCACGCCGCGCAACGCCGAGGCGCTGGCCAACGCGCCGGATTTTGCGGTGCAGGCCGCGCTGTTGTATCAGGCCAAGAATTGTGGAAGCTGCCACCAGGTCAATGGCGTGGGCATGAAGATCGGTCCGCCGTTGAATGGCTTGGCGCGCCGCCATACCCAGGCGTGGGTCGCGCGGCACTTCGCCAACCCGGAAGCGCTTTCGCCCGGCAGCTTCATGCCGCCGTACCAGTTCTCCCAGCGAGAGATGGATAACCTGGTCGCGTACCTGTTTACGCTGCCGGATTAGCGATAGGACCCTTCAAGACAGTCACTCACTCCCGCCAAATCCCGGCTTGCCGATCGCCACCTCGACCACCTTCGGCGCATACTTACCTGCCGCATCCCGGATCTTCGCCGCGTTGCCCAGCAGCACGAACGTCAGATTGTCCGGCTTGTAGTACTTGCTCGCCGCCGCGTTGGCCTGCTCCAGCGTCACCGCGTCGATGCGCGCGAAGAAATCGTCCACCTCGTCCCGGCCCAGCCCGTATAGCTCCAGATCCCCCAGAATCGCCGCAAGCTGGTCGGCCGTCTGCAGCCGCGCGGGCGGATACGTGCCTTTCACATACGCCTTCACCGAACTGAGTTGCTCCGCATTGATGCCCTTCTCCCCGAGGCGCTTCAGCACGTCCAGCGCCATGTCGACGGCCTTCGCGGTCGTTTCCGTCTTGGTGAACGTGGTGATGACGATGGCGCCAGGCAGCCGCGGCTCCTGCACCTGGCAGTTCGCGCCGTAAGTCAGGCCGGAGTTCACCCGCAACTCATCGTTCAGCATGGAAGTGAACCTGCCGCCGAACAGTGTGTTGACGAGCTGCAGCGTCACCCGGTCCGGATTCTTCCGATCGATGCCCGGCTGGCCGATATAGAAATACGTTTGGGTGGCGTCGGGCTTATCCACCAGCAACAACTCCCCGCCCGGGTTAATCCGCGCGGCCGCCGGCCACTCGAACGCCTTGCCCGGCGCGACTCCGCCGAAAGCCTCCGCAATCTTCGGTCCGGCCACGGCCGGATCGAAATCGCCGGTGACAATCACTACCATATTCCGGCCGCAATACACGCCCTGGTGATAGTCCGCTACCTCCTGCCGCCCGATGCGCGCCAGCGTGATCTCGTCCGCCGGATGGCCGTAAGGATGGCTCGCCCCGAAGAAGAACGACGCGAAGTAGGAGCCGATAGCGCCCTGCGGATTGTCCTTCTGCGATTTCGCGGCGTCCACGCGCTGCGCCACCAGCTTACGGACTTCAGCTTCGGGAAACGTGGGCCGTAAGACTGCGTCGGTCACCAGGTCCAGCCCGCGATCGAAATCCTTCGTCAAAAACTCGGCCGAGATCGTGGTTGCCGATGAAGTCCCAATGCCCTCGCCCGCCTGAAATGTGCCGCCCAGAAAATCCAGAGCTTCGGAGAACTGATCCGCGCTCCGTTTGCCGGTTCCTTTCCGCAGAAGCTGGGCCGTGACGCTGGCCAGACCCGCGCGGTCCGCCGGATCCGATTCACCGCCGCCCTTAACCAGAATTCGAAAGCCCACCAGAGGCACGCCGGGCCGCGCCATCAAATCGACCACCACTCCGTTCGGCAGCACTTGCCGCGTATAAGGCGGCAGCTTCACCTGGCCCTGCAGGCAGACCGCCGCCAATACCAATCCAAAACTGAGGCGCGCGATCATGGGCGGCTCCCTTTGGCTGCCGGGGATTCCGGAATCAGCGTCGCGATGGTGCGATTCTTTTCCGTCAGATATTGCCGCGCCACGCGCTGGACATCGGCCGCGGTCACCGCTTCCAGGGTTTGCTCGACCGTGAACAGTTTCCGGTAGTCCCCTTCATACACCTCATAAACACCCAGCAAATTCGCCCTTCCCGCGATGGTTTTCAGTTGCCGGTAATGATCCGCCAGCAACTGGTTCTTGGCCTTGCGCAGTTCTTGATCGGAAATCGGCTCGTTGCGCAGGCGATCCAGCTCCTCGAACAGCGCCTTCTCCGCGCGCGCCGGCTCGACCCCGCTGCGCGGCGACAGGCTGAAAATCAGCAGCCCGGGATCGAGTGAATTCTGGCGGCGGGCATTCACACTCAGCACGAGCTGTTCCTTATCCACCATCCGGTTGTACAAGCGCGAGCTTTGCCCGTGGACCAGCAGCGTCTCGAGCACATCCAGCGGCGCATCGTCCGGGTTATTGGTTTCGGGCACATGATACGCCACCAGCTCGATGGGCAATTGCGCGCGCTTCCGTACCACCACGCGCTTTTCTCCGAGTTGTTCCGGCTCCTTGGTGCGCACCGGAGGCGGCGGTTCCTGCCGCGGAATCGGTTCCAGATACTTCTTCGCCAACCCCATGACTTCCGCGTTCGAGACGTCTCCCACCACCACCATGACGCAGTTATTCGGCGCGTATCCCATGCGGAAATGCGTCTTCAGATCGTCCATGGTCCACGATTCGATGTCCGACGGCCAGCCGATCACCGGCCAGTGATAGGGATGCGCGACGAACGCGGCCGCGCCAAGCTGCTCTGACAACACGCCGAAGTTGCTGTTATCCACCGAGAGCCGCCGCTCGGAGTACACCACGCCGCGTTCGGATTCCACCATCTTCGGATCGAAGTTCAGGTCGCGGATGCGGTCCGCTTCCATGTCTATCATGAGCTCCAACGCGGACCTCGGAAACCAATCGGTATAGACCGTGGTGTCTTCGGTGGTGTAGGCGTTGTTGTTGCCACCGTTCTTCTCCATTTGGATGTCGAACTGCTTCGGGCCGTATTTCTTGGCGCCGTTGAACATCATGTGCTCGAAGAAGTGCGAGAGCCCGGTGGTGCCTGGATGTTCATTGCGCGATCCGATGCGGAAGAAGAAGTACATCGCTACGTTGGGGATGTTGTGGTCTTCCTGAATCAGGATCTTCATCCCGTTTTGCAGCGTTTCGGTGTGGACGTCCGCGGGCTGGGCCCAACCGAGCGCGGCAAGGCACAGGCCTATGATCGGCAAGCGCATGCCGTTACCATAACAGAATGCCGGATTGGAGGGCGGGCAATCCTGCCCGCAGCCGCCTTTTGAGGCGGCCAGCGTGCGCTACCTATGGCTGGTTTCGTAGTGAAGCTTCAGCAGGTCCACCCCAAAGTCGCCGTTGAAGTCGCGCCAAACGGAGTGGATGTGGTTGGCGTCGTTTTGTGTGTCGTCGTATTCGATCAGGAAGGACGCAGTCTGCACGCGATAGTAGTGCGGTTCGCCCTTCTCGATGCCTCCGGCCCAAGCGAAGTAGATATCCTTGCCCGCCTTCTTGATCTGCTCTTCGCGGGACTCCGCGATCTGGTCCGGCATGTTGCGCGCATACTCTTCGAGTAGCGTCATCAGCAATTCGAACTGCTTGGCATTCATCCTGGAAGCCTGCAGTCCGGAGGGCTGGCCCTTCAGCGCCGCCTTGCGGCTGTCGAAGGTCAGGATGTCTTTATACGCTTGCGCGTCGACGATGGCGGTCTTGCGCTGCTCTGGATCGAACGACTGGATCACGGCGCGGCCCAGATCTTCCTCGGCGGCCAGCACGCGCAGGCCTTTGCGCGGGCCTTCCCTGACTTCCGCGGGATTGGCGCCGAAGAAACTGGGCGCGCCCGCCACGTGGCCTCCTACTACGGTGTAGTTCTGGCTCAGGTGATGGCCTTCCACGCGATAGCCCCAGGTTCCGCCGGCGGAAGGCGTGCCGAATATGGAGACGAAGTATTTCTCGGGATCGCGCTCGGGACCGGTGCCGTGTTCGATGATGCGCAGAACGTCTTCGAGGCTCATGACCGATTCCGCCTTCAGGAAACCTTGCTGGCTGAGCCCCGCGCTGAGCAGCGCCGTGGCCAGATGCTTCTGCGCGGACGTCATTTCACGCAACGCCAAACCCTTCCGTTCGATGGGGACGAAGTGCCAGTTCTGGCGCTCGTCCACTTCGAAGGCGAAGGTGGCTTTGGCGCGTTGCTCGGGTGTCAGCGAAGCCAGAAAGCGATTGGCGGCCTCTGCCATGAGTGCGGAAGAGGTCAGACGGTGATAGGCCGAGGTCAACAAGATGACGCCGATAGCAGCCGCAACGAGGCGGAAGTAGAGGGACCTCATGGGCATCTCAGACGCCGCGAAGGCGTCAGAACGGAAAATCCTTCTTGACCATCTGTACGACGCCGGCCCGGGCCAGGTAGGTATGCGGATTCACCGGAGCGCCGCCGATCCGGACTTCATAATGCAGATGCGGAGCCGTCACCCGCCCGGTACTGCCCACCGCGCCGATCTGGTCGCCGCGCCGCACTTCCTGGCCATCCACAACGGTGAAGCGCGAAAGATGCGCGTAATAGGTTTCGTACCCGCCGCCATGATCCACAATCGCCAGTTGGCCGTAACCGCTGTCCCATGCGGCGAAAGTCACAATGCCGTCCGCGGTGGCGCGCACGGGTGTGCCGGTGGGCGCGGAAATGTCCACCCCGGTGTGCATGGCGCCTTCACCCGAGAACGGGTCCGTACGCTCGCCGAAGCCGCCCATCAGGCGGCCTTCCACCGGCCAGATGCTGGGCTGCACATTGGTGTGCCAGCGGCGCGCGAAGTTGTTCTCGGCGCTATGGTAGCTGCGCAAGACACGATAAGCCGCCACGGAATCGGAGAAGGTGGGCAGCAACCGGCCTTCCGCCGCAATCCCGGCGGGGCCTTCCAACCTCTGCTTGATGCCGTAGGCGATCGAGACTTCGCTGGCGAACATCTCCAGGCTGGCCATTTGCTGGTTGGTCTGGTTGGATACTTTTTGCAGCCGTTGATAGCGGACGCGCAAGGCTTCCACTTCACTGCGCAGCGCGTTGTAGTTGGCCACCTTCCAGGCCATGCGCGCGTAACTGGAAATGAAACCGAATATCGAGATGCAGCCGAGCAGCGCCAAAGCCATCACCGCGTAGACCACTTTCAACGGCACGCGAATGCGCCGCAGCTTGCCACGCAGGGAATGGGCCAACACCAAAATGAAATAGTTCTGCTGCATAGTCTTCTCACCGAACCCGGCAACCAACGGATATTTGCCACGCCCGGAGGGCTATTGCGAATGGCGAAAAGTGACTGTAACAGGACCTACACATCTCTGTCAAGCTGCTATTTGGCTTGCAAGTCATTGAAAAAATTGGTAGTGTGTCCGTTGAGACATGTCTTTTCGACTTCCAGGAGCGCTTTTTCTGCGAAATCTGGTGGAACGGCGCAGCCTGCTGTTCCAGCTCGTGCGACGCGATTTCCAGCAGCGTTTCGTGGGCTCGGCGGTCGGCTGGATATGGGGAGTGATCCAACCGCTGGTGCTGCTCGCGAGCTGGACCTTCGTATTCAGCATCTGCCTGAAGCAGAAGATGCCGGCCGGCGAGGTGACCGACAGCTACCCGCTGTTTCTTTTCGCGGGTATGCTGCCGTGGCTGCTGTTCACCGAAACCGTGCAGCGTTCGACATCGAGCCTGCTGGAGCAGGCCAGCCTGATTACCAAGACCGTGTTTCCGGCCGAAATGGTGCCGGTTTCGATCTTCCTCTCCTCGCTGGTGAGCCACTTGATCGCGCTGGGACTGGCGGTGGCCGCGGTGGGCATCTGGCTGAACCACATCAGCCCCGGGCTGATGCTGCTGCCGGTGTACATGCTGCTGCTGGGGATGTTCGCCGTGGGCTTGGGGTGGATCCTGGCGAGCTTGCAAGTCTACCTGCGGGATACGGCGCAGGTGCTGACGGTGATCCTGACGTTCTGGTTTTGGCTCACGCCGATTTTCATCACCGAGCAGCAGTTCCCGGCGCGGCTGCGTTTCCTGCTGGCGGGCAACCCGTTGGCGTACCTGGTGCGGGCGTATCGCGAGCTGTTGCTCTCCGGGCGGTGGCCGGGGCTGGATGAGCTGGGAATTATGGCGGCCTTCGCGCTGGCGACGTTCCTGGCGGGCGGGCTGTTCTTCCGGCATATGAAGCGCGGGTTTGCGGACGTGTTGTAATCTCATGAAGCGCCTTTTCTTGCACCCATTCATTACGACAATCCACCCCCAGGGGATGCTTTCGTTCGCTCCGGATAGTGAGCCGCTGCCGCTCACTTCTCTGAATGTCCTGATCGGCCCGAACGGTTCCGGCAAGTCGAATCTGATCGAGATATTTGAATTGCTGAAGGCCTTGCCGACCGATCTCGCAGAGCCGATCCGCGATGGTGGTGGCGTTGGAGAGTGGTTGTGGAAGGGTGAGGGCAAGAGGGCTCCGGCGAGCATCGGCGCCCAACTCCATGTGTTGGGCTCCCGGGCGGCCCTCCGATACCGGCTGGGATTCGTTTCGGCGGACAAAGGCCTGGAAGTCCGAAATGAGGCATTGGAAGATGATGGCACCTTTTACTATCGTTTCGATGGAGGCCGCCGCGCCAGGATCGTCCGTAGAATCGACGGCAAGCCGGAAACAAGACAATTTGATCCAGACCTTCAACAGTCTGTGTTGTCACAGCGGAAGGACGCCGAATTGTACCCGGAGGTGGCAGCATTAGGACTCGCGTTCGCGCGCATTTTGACCTTCCGAGAATGGGGCTTTGGCCGGTACGTGCCTTTGAGGCAGCCCCAGCCCGCGGATTTGCCGAACAACGTTGTTTTGCCCGATGCCCGGAACCTGGGATTGATCCTGAACGCAATCGAGCACAGTGACGCGTGGCCTCGTCTGAATGCCGCGCTAAGGCGCTTTCTGCCGCGCTTCGAGCGTCTGACCACGCTCGTGCAAGGAGGAACGATTCAGATCTTCTTGCATGAAAATGGGCTACGCACGCCCGTACCTGCTACACGACTGTCCGACGGAACGATCCGATTCATCGCGTTACTGGCGATCCTGCTAAGACCTCGCGTCGCACCGCTCATCTGTCTGGAGGAGCCGGAGTTGGGGCTGCATCCGGACGCGCTGACTCTAATCGCCGAGTTGCTCGTGGAAGCTGCGCAAAAGACGCAGATCGTCGTGACTACCCAGTCCGACGTTCTGGTTTCTGCGCTGAGCGAACACGCCGAGTCCGTAGTAGTGTGCGACAACCTGGCTGGCGCATCGCGATTTCGCAGGCTGGAGAGCGACAAGCTCCGGTTCTGGATGGACAAATACCAGCTTGGCGAGATTTGGCGCACCGGCGAACTCGGCGGCAACCCGTGAGTGGAGTCACGGTTTACATGGAAGGCGGCGGCGATTCCAGGGAGGGAAAGGCGCGCCTCCGCCAGGGCATGTCCGGGCTCCTTCGTTCATTGAATGTTGCGGCTAACCAGAAGAGACTCAATTGGAAAGTCGTCACGTGCGGAAGCCGCAACGATGCGCACGACGCCTTCGTCAATGCAGCCAAGACCTCGCCGGAAACCTTGAGCGTGCTTCTGGTGGATTCGGAAGAGCCAATTGCCGGGCTTTCGGCACGAACTCACCTCAAGCAGCGCGACGGATGGATCCTAACAGGCGCCAGTGAGGACTCGATCCATCTCATGATCCAGGTAATGGAAACGTGGATCGTTGCCGACGCCGATGCGGTAGCCCGGTATTATAAGCAGCACTTTCTAAAGAATGCGCTGCCCCGCACCCAGAACCTCGAAACAGTCGAGAAAGCGCGGATCTACGAAGCCTTGAAGCGGGCGACAGCAAAGACGCAGAAAGGACAGTATCACAAGATCAGCCACGCAGCCGCTTTGCTGGAACTCGTTGACCCGCTCGTCGTGAGACGTCGTTGCCCGTCCTGTGACCGCCTGTTCGTGACGTTGACCCAACGAATCACTGCGGCATGAACATCCTCCACTTGTTTTGTTGCATCATCGGTCATAGACGCCCTCGGCGGGCAAGATCGCGGCGTTGTCGATCGTCGTGGCGATGGCCGCCCTGGCGCATCCCGCGCCCAATTTGCCTCGCGCAAGCGCCGGCGCCGAGATCCAGGCAAAAACCGGCAGGCATCCGCTGCATCTGGCCCTGAGAGTCCACGGTGAGGTCTTCGTGGAGCAAGACCCCCGCGTCGCGCACCCGCGGGAGAAAGCCTCCCTAGTGAGTTTCTTTGCGTTCTGGCGCTGGGGGCTTGCTCGCAGGCTTGGGGTGGCTCGCCGGCTTGGGCTCGCTCTCCGGCTTGGGCGCAGCCTTATGGGGCGCCGCGGCCGGCTCGGCTTTCGGCGTAGCCGAATGGGTTGGGGCGGACGCGGCTGCGCGCGTCGGCGCAGCCTTATGAGGCTCCGTGGCCGGCTCGGCTTTGGGAGCCGGCTTAGCCGAATGGGTCGGGGCGGACGCGGCTGCGCGCGTCGGCGCAGCAGGATGCTTCTCGGCCGCCGGGGGTCCTTCAGCGCTCGGCTTGTTGGCGGCGACCGGCGCGTGCGTTGCGCCTCCGCTGGGCTTCTTAGCCGCGGCAGTCACGGGTTTGGGAGCTGCGGCCCCCACGGGAGCTTTGCTCGGACCCGCCGCCTTAGCGGCGACGACACCCTTACCGCTAAATACCCCCGGCTTGGGACTTGCGGCGACCGCCGGCTTCCCGTGGTTCACCGACGCCAATTGTGCGCGGTTGGTGCTGGCAGTGTGCTCGTGCTGTGTTTGCTCCGACGTGGGCGGGGTATGCGGCGCACGGGCTGCGGCCTGTTCTGCCGCAGTCGGCCGGGCGCTGATGCCGCCAGGTCCGCCGTTAAAGCTCACGACCCTCGTGTTGACCGTCACGGCCTTATTGTAAACATTGGTGATGTGCACGCCCGCGACGTTAGACACCGAAGTGTTGTAGAAGAAGGATCCGCCACGCCATTCTCCGCCTTCGAACCCGACGCCTCCGTAGCCGAAGCCATAGTTGACGCCGCCGTAGAAGCCGATCTGCGGCCCCCAATAGCCTGCGTTCCACGCGAATAATCCGGCGTTCCAACCCCAGTAGCCCGGGGTCCAAAGCAGCCCCGCGCTCGGCGGTTCGACCCAGGTTCCGGGTACCCAGAAATAGCCTTCGGAACCGTAGGCCCAGTAACCGGGTGTCCAGATGTAACCCTGGGCAGGAAGAGCCGGCTGCACGTAAATGGGCAGCACCGGCGGACCAATTTGTATCGATATACCGACTTGCGCACGGGAGGCGGCTGGCGCAGCCAACAGCATCAGCGCGAGCGCAATCAAACTAAACGAATGACGAACGTACGACTTCACCTTTCACCCCTTCATCCGGATGTAATCCGGCCCTTTTGGCGCGTTTCCCCTGGCGCTTCCGCGCGCCGCAGTTGCCAACTTTGGTGTTCTAAGCATCTTTCGAGCCAAATGGACTAAGCACTTGAGGATACGTCCCTTACAACCCAGAGCGCGCCATCGGGATACGAAAATTCTGCACTTGGGAGAGCAATATCTTCGCCCACGCCGTTCCCGACCGATGTAAGGCCGGCGTGATTCGTTCCAGACAGTCGTGCACGCGCCGCCTGTTTTGTTGCATCATCGGTAATAGATGCACTCAGCCGGCAAAATCGCGGCGTTCCCGATCGTCGTGGCGATGGCGGCCCTGGCGCATCCCGCGCTCCAGTTTGCCTTGCGCGATACGCAAGGGGTCGCGCACAGCCCGAACGAATGGGCGCAGGCGCGGGCGGTTGTGCTTTTCTTCGTCACCACCGATTGCCCCTTGAGCAACGGCTACGCGCCGGAGATGAACCGCATCGAACAGGCGTACGCTCCCCGTGGCGTGCTCTTTTACGCGGTGCAGGGCGATACCACGATTCCCGACGAAGAAGTCCGGCGGCACGCGCGCGATTACGGGTACCGCTTTCCGGCGCTGCTCGACCCGCGGCAGATTCTGGCCAGCCACGCCGGCGCCACGGTCACGCCCGAAGCGGTGGTGCTCTCTCGTGAGGGCGCGGTGCTGTATCTGGGGCGCATCGACAATCGCGTGGAGGACTTTGGCAAGACGCGCGTCGAGGCTACCGAGTTCGATCTGCGCGACGCGCTCGACGCGGTACTGGCCGGGCGGCCGGTCCCACATCCCCGGACACGCGCGCTGGGCTGCGCCATCACCAACGGACATTAGAGGAACGACGGCATGAGATCGTTTGCATACCCATCTGCAATCTTAGCTATGGCATCGCTGACAGCAGTCGCGGCCCACGCCGCAACCACCGGCGCCACACCCACATTTAACAAAGACATCGCGCCGATTCTGTATCAAAACTGCGCGACGTGTCACCGCCCCGGCGAAGTTGCGCCTTTTTCTCTTCTGACCTACGCGGATGCCGCCAAGAAAGCCGGACTGCTCGCCACCGTCACGGAGAAGCGCGTCATGCCGCCCTGGAAGGCCGAGCCCGGCTACGGCTCATTCGCCAACGAGCGGCGGCTTTCCGATCGACAGATCGCGCTGATTCGCGACTGGGCCAAAGCCGGCGCCCCCGAAGGCGATGCCAGAGACAAACCCGCGCTGCCGGCCTTCCCGAATGGCTGGGAATCGGGCCATCCCGATAAGGTCCTGACCATGAGCCACAAGTTCGAGGTGGCCGCCGATGGCCCCGACCAATACCGCTGCTTCGTCATGCCGCTCGATACGGCCGAAGATGTGTATTTAAGCAGCATGGAGTTTCGTCCCGGCAACCGGCGGGTGGTGCATCACGCGCTGGTGTATGCGGATGCCACGGGCACCGCGCGCAGGTTGGCGGCCGATTCGCCAGACGGCAGCTACCCCTGCTTCGGTGGTCCTAAGTTTCCGCCCGTGGGCCTGCTCGGCGGTTGGGCGCCGGGCGCCACCCCGCCGCCCGACTCGCCCAGCCTTTCGCAGCCTATACATAAGGGCACCGACATCGTCGTGCAAATCCACTATCACCCGTCAGGCAAGCCCGAGGAGGATCAATCCTCGCTCGGATTGAAGTTCTCCGGACCGCCCACTAAAGGGCGTGCGGGCATTATTCTTTCCGACCGGCGCATCGCGATCCCCGCCGGAGATGCGCACTACGTGGTGAAGACCTACGTGACCGTGCCGCGGGATGTGGACGTGTTCAGCATCACGCGCCACGCGCACTATCTGGGCAAAGACATGCAGGTGAACGCGGTCTTGCCGGATGGCAGCGTCCAGCATCTGATCCGGATCGAGGATTGGGATTTCAACTGGCAGGGGCAATACCGCTACAAGGAGCCGGTGCACCTGCCGCAGGGGACGCGCGTCGAGCTGGAATACGTTTACGACAATTCGGAGAATAATCCGCACAACCCTTCGCATCCGCCGGTGCCGGTGACTTGGGGCGAAGAGACCAAAGACGAGATGGCCGTCCTGTTCCTGGGCGTGGTGCTGCCGTCGCCGGCCGACGTGCCCGCTTTCCGGCGCGAAATGCGGGCGCAGTATATGGAGGCGTTCCTGGCCCAGGGAAACGGCATCGACGACTTGCCGCCCGGCATTCCCAAGGGTGAACTGCAGATGTTGAAACGGCTGTTCCAGACATTCGATAAGAACGGCGACGGCAAACTGGATGCCGGCGAGCGCGCGGCCCTGATGCAATACCTGCGCGGGTTGCATCAGTAGGTACCGGCATAATACGTGTGGAGCGTCATATGACCTTGAGTTCAGGTATCGAACTGCCGAGCGATCGTGTAACGGAGATATGCAAACGCTACGGCGTTAGAGAACTCGCCGTCTTCGGGTCGGCCGCACGTGGGGATTTGCGGCCCGACAGCGATGTGGACATCCTAGTCGATTTTGAACCGGACGCTCGGATTGGCTTGGTTAAGTTTGCCTCTCTGAGCGAAGAACTGGAAAGCTTGGTCGGCCGCAAGGTGGATCTGGTGACGAAAACTGGCCTTAAGCAGCGGGTACGTTCCGAGATTCTGGGAGAGGCCCAGCTTGTCTATTCGGCGTGATTCTTCATACCTCAAGGACGTCCGGGAAGCCGCCCGGAAGATTGAGTCAATCGTCGCCGTTACTTCCGAAAATTCCTTTCTCACGGATGAGGTTTTGCAAGCAGCCGTGCTGCATCGTTTGGCTGTTATGGGTGAAGCCATCCATCAGCTTTCGGCGGAGGTGCGGGATAATCACCCCGAAGTGCCTTGGCGCCAAGTGGGGCGGCCAATCTTGGCCGCAGCCGGCTTTTCAGCCGGCTCTGGCCGCCTAAAAGGCGGCTGCGGGCAGAATTGCCCGCCCCACGGGCCGCAAACTTGACCGCTACCGCTTCAACGCCAACGTCAGCCCGTCGCCGATGGCCACCAGGCTGAGCCATACGCGCTCGTCCAAATGCAGCTTGGCGTTGAATTCGCGGATGGCGCGGGTATCCTTGTCTTGCACGGCTTCGTCGATCACCGCCCCATGCCACAGCACATTATCGAAGGCCGCCAGGCCGCCGGGCCGCAGCAGCCTCAGCACCCGCTCATAGTAGTGATGGTAGTTTTCTTTGTCCGCATCCACGAACGCGAAATCGAAACTTTCGGCCGCGCCATCCCCGATCAGGGCGTCCAGGGTGTCGATGGCAGGCGCAATCCGCAATTCGATCTTGTCCTCCACTCCCGCTTCGCGCCAGTACTGCCGCGCGATGGCCGTGGTTTCCGCGTTTACATCGCAGGCGACCAGGCGTCCCTCGGCCGGCATGGCCAGCGCCACATGCAGCGAGCTGAGCCCCGTGAACACGCCCACTTCCAGCGCCCGCGTGGCGCCCATCAACCGCACCAGCATCCCCAGAAACTGGCCTTGTTCCGGCGACACCTGCATCCCCGAGTCGGCGCGCGGCGAGGTCTCCTCGCGCAGCCGTCGCAACAGATCCGGCTCGCGCAGAGACACGCTGCGAATGTACGCCGACAGTTCCGGCCCGATCGGTGTTTGTAGATTAGACATTATTTTGCGCTCAACATATTTGCAAACAACCGGTACGCCCCCGGCACGCCCGCCGGCAACTCCCGGAACCACGCGTACCCGCTGAAGATGTACACGCCCTTGCCATAGCGCGCGTATAGCATCCCGCCGGCCAGCGGCTTCTCACCCGGATCGTGCGACTCCAGCACCGTCTGATACCGCGGGTCCCATTCCGAAGCGAAGTAGAGCCCGCGCTCTTGTATCCACCCGTCGAAATCCTTTTGCGTAATCTCGTTGGGCGTGCTCAGCAGCGGATTACTCAAATTCGTAAACGTCACCGGCGCTTCCTCCACGGTGACGCGCTCGTGCCCCACCTTGAACGGATACGGCCCCATCGGCACCAGGTTGCCGTCCGTTACGTTGTACTGGTCGATCAGCTTGCCGCCGTTGCGCACATAGTCCAGCAGCCGCGGCAAGTTCACGCGCAGATCGGCGCGTGTGTTGTAGGCCCGCACCCCGGTCACGATCGCGTCGAATTCCGAGAGGTCGCGCTGCTCCAGGTCGGAAGCCGACAGCAGCGTCACTTCGCAGCCCAACTGGCGAATGGCGTCGGGCATCTCGTCTCCCGCCCCCATCACATAGCCGATCTTGTGCGCCGTAACCCGCACATCCACCCGCACCAGCTTGACCACCGCCGGCGGGAACACCGTCAACGGCGGCAGGGGCGGGTGCGAGATCACCAGCATGCCCACGCCGATCTCCCGATCGCCCACGTGCGCTACGCCGCGAAGCCACGCCGGCGGATCCGGGCCTCGATCCGGCTTCACCTCGAAAGCCAGCGGCTGCTGCTGGCCCTCCTGCGCCTGCTCGAACGCGCCCGACATCGGCGCCGCACTCCATCCCGCGTCCAGCGCCACCCGCACATCGCCTGCAACCTTGGGCACATCCGCGCGCACCTCGATCTCCACTTTGCGCGCGTCGCCATTCGGAAACAGCACCACCTCCTGCGGCAGGTTCAGCGCCACCGGCGGGACGACCGTCAGCGCACGGGTCTGCTCGCCATCCACGCGATCCACGTAGCGGTGGCGCACCGGCCGCACCAGGTCGAACGCCACGCCGCCGGCCTCGATTCCGAAGCGCAGATTCAGCAACGGCGGATCGTCGGGCAGGCCGACCAGGCGCTGGTCGGAGATCGTGTAGGTGTCGCCTTGCTTGGGCTCCCGCAACCAGAACGGCTGCGAATAGGGCTGATCGGCGGGAACTGCGTACTTGAGCTGCGCATTCACCGGCTGGTTCGACTCCAGCGCCGCGCGATTCGTATCCGTGGACGACTTGCCGCCGAAGCCCTCCAACTTCAGGCTATCGAGCGTCATCGGAAATGCCGAGCGATTCAGCGCCGTGTATGACACGTCCACGGTTGCGCCCGGCGCCACGGCGTACTTGTCCGCATTCGCGTCCAGCCACAATCCCGCGCATAGTGCGATGGCCTCGTTCAGCTCGACCAGCTTTTCGCTGGCCCACGGGGCATCGTTCGCGGCGATCGCGGCGATCGGCGCGTGCGCCGTCAACAGCAGCGGAATGGTGCGCTCGGGATGATCCGGCGCGAACGTGCGCACCGCTTCCTCCAGGATGCGCCCGATCTCCGCCCCGCCGGGCACCCGCCCCCACGTCGTATCGATGCCGTCGAAAGCGTCTTTGGTGGGCGCGTCGCCTGCCACCGGCACCAGAAAATTCTTAGAGGGTCCCGGCCGCTGCGACGCCCCCATGCCCTGGCTGCGATGCATGCTGCGGCTCATCCCGGCGATCTGGCTATACGAGACGCCCAGCACCGGATTGTATGCGCCCGTGTCCACTTCGATGCGCCCCGGAGCGGCAGCCGCTTCCTTCTCCATCTCCCTGGTGAAGCTGAATGAGTTGAACAGCAGCCGGCGCGCCTTCCACGGCTCCACGAATTTCAGTTGCTCCGGAAAACGGCTGGGATCGCCCGCCGCGAAAAACGCTTCCTTGCCCACAATGGCCGACACCTGGTGCTGGCCGTGCCCGTCCCTGGGCGTGCCCGAGAAGCGCAGAATCACCACATCCGGACGGAACCGGCGAATCACCCAGACTACATCGGAAAGGACCCGCTCGTGACCCCACTTGGCGAAAGTTTCGTCCGCCGTTTTCGAAAATCCGAAGTCTATCGCGCGCGTGAAAAACTGCTCCGCGCCGTCGATCCGCCGGGCCGCCAGCAATTCGTGCGAGCGGATCAGCCCCAGCAAATCGCCCTGTTCGGGGCCGATCAGGTTCTGCCCGCCTTCGCCGCGCGTCAGCGATAGATAGCCCGTGCGCATGTGGCGGCCGCGCGCGTAGTAGGCCAGAATCGCGGTATTCTCATCATCGGGGTGCGCGGCGATCATCAGCACGCTGCCTAGCACCGTCAGCTTCTCGATCGATTGCTCGATGGCCGGCGTGCCGGAAAACGGCGCCTGCGCAAAAGCGGGCGCGAGCAAGCACAGCCAAAGCAGCAGCGCGAGGGGCTTGGCGGAATGAGTGCGCATCCAAGATAATGGTAGTCCATCCTGAGTGGTGAAAAGGAGAGGGCATTGAAGATCGACTGGGGCGCTTGGAAGTCCGCCTTCGGCCGCCGGCCGCGTCCGCAAGCAGGCCAGCCCGCGGCCGCGGTCCCGGCTCCCGTGCGCCTCGGGTTGGCGCTGGGCGGCGGTTTCGCCCGCGGCCTGGCGCACATCGGCGTGCTCGGCGTCCTGGAGCAAAACAACATTCCCATCCATTGCATCGCCGGTGTCAGCGCCGGGGCCATCGTGGCGGCGGCCTATGCCAGCGGCGCCACGCCCGCCGAGATCGCCGCGGCCGGCAGCGCCATGCGCTTCACCGATGTGGCGCGCTGGACCATCGGACGCATGGGCATCGCGGGCAGCGACCGCATGGAGCGTTTCCTGCGCAAATTGCTCAAATGCTATAGCTTCGAACATATGCGCATGCCGCTGGGCGTGGTGGCCACCGACGTGGTCACGGGCGAGGCCATCATCTTCCGCGACCGCGGCGATGTGCTGCTGCCCATCCGCGCAAGCTGCTCTTATCCCGGTCTGTTCCAGCCGGTGCGCTGCGGCGATCGTCTGCTGGTGGATGGCGCTATCAGCATGGAAGTCCCCGCGCTGCTCGCGCGCATGCTGGGCGCCACCCACGTGATCTCGCTGCACCTGCCCATGCAAGGCGCGGCCGCCATGCCCACGAACATGTTCCATGTGATTAATCGATGCTTCCAGATCCTGCACAGTCGCACTGAAATTACCTGGCGGCAGCATTCCGACCTGGTGATCGAACCGGATGTGCGCGGCATGGAATGGGACGCGTTCGACAGCGCCGCGCAACTGCTCAAGGCCGGCGAAGAGGCTGCCCGGCAGGCTCTGCCGCGCATTCAAGCTTGTATCGGCGTCCCCATCGGCGGGGATGCGGCGCGCAAGAGCGCTCGCGCTACCCCAGATTCAAAATCTGCCTGACCGTGCCGCTTTCGTTCTGAATCTTGCTCTGCAGCATCATCAACGCCTGAATGAGTTGCTCCGGACGCGGCGGGCACCCCGGCACATACACGTCGATCGGTATCACCTGGTTCACCGGGATCAGCGCGTAATTATTGAATACGCCCGTGGATGTAGCGCACGCTCCCATGGAAATCGCCCATTTGGGTTCCGGCATCTGCTGATACAAATGGCGGATCACGGGCGCCATCTTGTTCGACACGCGCCCCGCGATGATGATCAGGTCCGATTGCCGCGGCGAGCCGCGAAACACTTCGGCGCCAAAGCGCGCGATATCGAACCGCGATGCGCTCATGGACATCATTTCGATCGCGCAACAGGCCAAGCCGAACGACATGGGCCAGATCGAATTCTTGCGCGCCCAGTTCACCGCTTTGTCCAACGTGGTGAAGACCAGACCTTCGGAAGCCGCCGCCGCCGCGCTGGCGACGGATTCGTTATCCAGGCGTTCGAACAATTCGACGGGGCCGCTGGCAAAAGGTGCATCCATACCCTCCATTCTATTCTCTCCGGGGTTTCCGTGGCGGTGTGTGGCCGAAAACGCATCGCTGACCAGCCCCACTACTCATCCCGGAGCGCGCGCATGGGGTCCACGCGCGCGGCGCGGCGCGCGGGCACCCAGGCGGCCAGCATGGTGACGGCCAGCAGGATGGGCGCCACCAGCACGTACGCGAGCGGATCCCGCTCCGTTGAACTGAATACGGCCATCAAGCCCTTCTCGGCGGCAACGCTAGCCGCCAGTCCGACGGCCAAACCCGTAAGCGCCAGGATGAAGCCCTGCCGCAGGACCATGCGCTCGACCGAGCCGCGGCCGGCGCCGATGGCCATGCGGATGCCGATCTCGCGGGTGCGCCGGGACACCGAATATGCCATCAGGCCGTAAAGTCCGATCATGGCCAGCAGCAGGCCGACCAAGCCCATGGCGCCGACTGTTTGAGTAATCATGCCGGGAGTGCCGATGGCGCGCGCCTGGAAAAAATCGGCCATGGTGCGCACATCGTAGACCGGCTGATTGGCGTCCAGCCCGCGCACCATCTCATGCAGCGGCGCCACCAAGGCGGCGGCATCGCCGAACGATTGCGCCACCAGCGTCAGGTGCGAACTGGGATGTTGCGCCAGCGGCAAGTATAGGAATTCGGTGGGGGGCTCGGCGATCCAAAGGTATTTGGCCGTCTTGGCTACGCCCACGATCTCCACCCAGGGGCCATTGGCGCCGCCCAGGTGAAAGCGCTTGCCAATGGCGTCCCGGTTTGGCCAGTAATGCCTGGCGAGTTGGTCGTTCACCACGGCCACGCGCGGCGCGGCGGCGGTGTCGCTTTCGCGGAAGCCGCGGCCGCGCACGATGGGCACCGCCATGGTATCGAAGTAGCGGTCGTCTACCGTGTCGGCGAAGACCTGCACGCTGTCCCGGCCTTTGGGGAGTTGGTGACCCTCCGGCACAAGGTTCTCCTGGCGCTGATTCATAGCCATCGGAATGACCGTAGTGAGCGTCGCCGATCTAACGCCGGGTGTCGATAGAGCGCGTTCTCGCAACGCCTTATAGAATTGCTGCGCCTGCGCATCGCCGTAGCGCACCAGCGTGGGATCGAAGCTCATCATCACCAGGTGATCCGTCCGAAAACCGGGCCCGCCGAGCAACTCGGCACGGAAGCCCCGGAACAATATCGTGGCCACCGCCATGAGGACCAGCGAGAGAGCCACCTGCACGACGACCAGCGTGCCGCGCCCCCAAAGGCGCTGCTTGCGGGAACTGTCGGCATCGGCGGCCTTCAGCACCGGCACCAAGTCTGTCCGGCTGGCCTGCAGCGCCGGAACCAGTCCGAACAGCATAACGCTCGCGAGCGAGACCAGCAGGCTGAACCACAGCACCCGGGCATCTACTTTGATAGAGAACACGATCGGCATGTCCGTGGGGATCTGGAGGCGGCCCAGGAAGGCCGCGCCGGCGTAGGCGAACAAAAGGCTCACCAGCCCGGCGGCCAGCGCGATCGCCAGGCTCTCGGCCAGCAGTTGGCGGATCAACCGCATGCGTCCCGCTCCGATAGCCAGCCGGATGGCTATCTCGCGCGTGCGCGCCCGCGCCCGGCTCAGCATCAGGTTGGCCACGTTGGCGCAGGCCACCAGCAGCACCAGCCCGGCCAGGGTCATGAGCATGGCTACCAGCGCGGCATCCGAGGGCGAATCCCGGATGCGCGCCTGCAATTCAGTGGATATCGCCACGCTCTGGTCGCGGTTCGTATCCGGATAAGTCCGCTCAAGCCCCTTGGCGATGGCCACCAGTTCCGCTTGGGCCTGCGCCAGGCTCGTGCCGGGCTTCAGGCGGGCTTTCACCGATAGCCCGCGATCGTTGCGCCGATCGAGGAGGTTGCCTTCGGGATTCGCGGCCAGGCGCGGCGCCATGGTCAAGGGCACGAAAATGGCGGGCCGCAAATATTGGTCCAAACCGGTGAACCGCTCCGGCGCGACGCCGATCACGGTAAACTCGATGCCGTTCAATCGCACCTTCCGGCCGATGAGGGAGCGGTCCGCGCCCAGTTCCTTTTCCCAGAAATCGTGGCCCAGCACAACCACGGCGTCGCGGCCCGGCACAAGGTCTTCTTCGGGCCGGAAACCGCGGCCCAACTGGGGTTCCACGCCCATGACCCGGAACAGGTTGCCCGAAACCAGCAGACCCACTTTCATATGCGACAAATCCCCGGGCCGGGCGCTGAATCCGAAGCTGGACATGCTATACGCCACCAGCCCATCGAAGCTTACGCTGCGATCCCGAAAATCGACGTAATCGCGGTACGAGATGTACCCGAACGGATAGCCGGGCGTCTTGCCTGTCACGGTCACGATTTCGCTCGGGCGCGACACGGAGAGCGGGCGCAACAGCAACCCGTCCGCCAGGCTGAACATGGTCGAGTTCACCCCGATGCCGATGGCCAGCGAGAGCACCGCCACTGACGTGAACCCCGGATTCCTGCGCAGTATCCGCGCGCCGTAACGCAAGTCCTGTACCAGGGTTTCGAGCCAGACCCAGCCCCACGCTTCGCGGCTGTCTTGCCTATTGAGAGCCACGTTTCCGAATTCCCGCCTGGCCCGCTGGCGAGCCTCCTGTTCGGGTATCCCCGAGTCCATCAGATCGGCCATCTTTTCCTCCAGGTGCGCCTCGACTTCTTGCGCGAGTTGGCGGTCCGAGCCGCGGCGGCGGACGAAATTGATAATCCATTTCATGATTGTGCCGGCCGCATGACGCGCGCGATGCCCGCGAGCATCTGGTCGAAGCTCGAAATTTCCCGTTCGAGTTGTTTGCGGCCTGCGGGAGTGATCTTGTAAACGCGAACTTTTCGATTGCGCGCCGATAATCCCCACTCGGCCTTGACCCAGCCGGCCTTGAGCATGCGCTGCAAGGCGGGGTATAAAGAGCCCTCCTCGATTTGCAGGAGATCCTGGGAGGTGCGCTTGATGTCCTGCGCCAGCGCGTAGCCGTGCCGCGGGCTTCCGCGCAGGGTCTGCAGGACCATCATCTCCAAGGCGCCGGGAAATAGATCCCGTTGTACCGGTTGGTTCATACTAGTTTGCTCTATGCATAGCATGGCCTATATCGAGCGGTTTGTCAAGGGGTGCCGGGGCTAGACTGGAACGCGGCGCGCGTGCCGACGGGACGGCGAGTTTGCGTTCACGCGACGTGAAAATGCGGACCTGTGTGATGCTGTTTCACACCAGATCAAAACACCCTGCGCAATTTCGCAGCGCTTGAGAGCGGCCATTGATATGCAACGCTATGCAATCTCACATGTCCCCTCGTCTTCCTTTCGCCGGCCTATTCATTTGCGTGATCGCGGCTGCGCAGACTCTGTCTTTCGGCGTAGTCGGCGGCGCCAGCTTGACTTCGGATTTCAACAGGTCCTTTTCAACGGTACCCCCGCCGGGACCGCCGATTGTCTTAACCGATTATTCCTCGCCGGAGCGCTACATCATTGGCGGAATGCTCGAATTTCGGCTTCCGAAGAACTGGTCGATCGAGGTGGACGGCCTGTATCATCCGCTGCGTTTTGACTCCGCCGCAATCTTGCCGAACGGCACACTGAACAGCGTGTCTCCGTCGCCGGTGGTGACCTTTGAGTTTCCGGCGCTTGCCAAGTACCACTTTCGCTGGCGAGGATGGAGACCATTTCTCGAAGCCGGCCCTTCGTTTCGAACCGCGGGAAACCTGAACGGGTCGAATCCTTCGCACTACGGAGTCGCTGCGGGAGCGGGCGCCGAAACTCGTTTGGGTAAATTCCGCATCGCGCCCGAGGTCCGCTATATCCGGTGGGCGAAGGACAACTCATTGGGTGCACTTACTCGCCCGGATCAGATCGAATTATTGACATCTTTCAGCACCGGCGCGTTCGAAGGCGGCCGAGCGTTTAGCTCGCGCGTTTCGGTAGGCGTGGTCGCCGGCGCGACATTGAGTCCGGATTTTCGCAGCTTTGAAGGTACGGGCGATACGTTTAATGGAAGCACTTTTTTCTTTTCTTTCTCTTCGAGCCCCGGAGCCTTCCTGGTCGGCGCGATGGTCGAGGTCGCGCTCGCGCGAGGATTGTTTTTCGAAGGCGACGCGATTCACCAGCCGATGCATTTCACGTCAACCATCAACACGTGGACTTTTCCAGTGCTCGGCAAATACAAATTTTCAACAATGCATCATATGAGACCGTTCTTGGAGGCAGGCCCAGCCTTTCGCCAGGCTACGGAACTCACCGGCTCATCGCCATACGGCGTTACTGCCGGGGCGGGGATAGAGGCGCGCGTCTGGCGCCTGGCGATCGCCCCCGCGGTGCGGTATACGCATTGGGACCGGAATTCGTTTAATTTCCCGGATTTTGTGCCGTTCCAAAATCAGGTAGAGGCGCTCGCCGGATTTTCCTTTTAATGCATCTTCGGGCTTCCTTCGAGGACTGGCTCGGACCGTATTGCCTCGCACCTCGAAGCCATGCACCTGACGGCAGAGCTCGAGATCGGAATGCGGCCGCCGCAAGCGGCCCCGAACTCGGCCCAAACGTATGGCTTTTGCAGAGCCCAATGCGTAAGCAACACCACCAGTTCGTGCGCTCGCTGCAGAAAGTCGAGGATCTCCTCCTCAAAGTCCGCACCGGCGTCGATCTGGGCCTCGTCCAAAAAAGGTACCGCGCCGCACATCTCGATTTCCCGGGCGGCTTGCTTTGCAATCCACGTGTCCGGGCCGCTATGACTGACGAAAACCAACCGTCTTGCCGTGCTCGAAGACCGATCGGCCACTTCAGTCATAGTACCAGCGGTGAGCGCCACCCTGTAAAATCAAGATATATCCCTCATGCCATCCGAAAATTACGGCCAGTTGCTCGATCTCGCCGCGCGCCTGTGGCGCATCGATCCGGAATACTGGGATATCTGGGGCCGCAAACACATTACATCGGATGAAACCAAGCGGGCCATCCTGCAGGGGCTGGGAGTGCGCGCCGAGACCGCCGAAAGCCTGCGCGGCTCGATCGAAGCGCGCCGCCGCAAGGAGTGGACCCGCCTGGCCCCTCCCTGTGTGGTCGTCACTCAAAACACCGCCGTCGATCTGCCCCTGCACGCACCCGCGGAACTGAGCGAGGAAACCGCCAGCGTCGAGATTCGCGAAGAAACCGGCGCGATCCACCTGTTGGAATTCGCCCTGGGCAGCTATCCGGAGTGCGGCGCCGCGGACCTGGACGGCGGCCGCTATGTGCGCAAGCAGGTCCCGTTGCCGGCCGGATTGCCGCTCGGCTATCACGATGTGCACGTTCGCTTAGGCGGCCTGCGGCAGGCGACCCGCCTGATCGTCGCGCCCGTCCGCGCCTATGCGCATCCCGCGCTGGCCAACGGCGGCAAGGCGGCGGGCATCGCGTTGGCGCTCTATGGCATTCGCTCCGCGCGCAACTGGGGCTGCGGCGACCTGCGCGATCTGCACGGCATCGTCGACTGGATCGCGGACGACGCGCAGGCCAGCTTCATCGCCTTGAATCCGCTGCACGCCATCTACAACCGCCGCCCTTACAACGCCAGCCCATACCTGCCGGAGTGCATTTTCTATCTGAATTATTTGTACCTGGATGTGGAATCCATTGCCGATTTCCAAGAGTCGCGGCGCGCGCAGCGCCTGTGGTCGCAACCCGAAACGCAGCGCCAGTTGGCCGCCCTGCGCGATTCCGAATATGTGGAGTATGAGCAGGTCGGCGCCTGGAAACTGCGCTTCCTGAAGCTGGCCTTCGCCGGATTCCTGCGCAAACACCGGTCCGGCTCGGAGCGGGCCCTGCAGTTCAGCCGGTTTCTCGCGGACGAGGGCGACTTGTTGAGACGTTTTGCCACTTATTGCGCGCTCGACGAACACCTGCACGCGCGCAATCCCGATATGTGGACTTGGCCCGACTGGCCGGCGCCTTACCAGGACCCGGATTCGCCAGAAACCCAGGCCTTTCGCAAAAGACATTGGCGGCTATTCTTGTTTTACTGCTACGTGCAGTGGCAGCTCTCCATGCAGCTCGCCGCCGCCCAGGCGTATACGCGCCAAAGAGGACTGGCCATCGGGCTGTATCACGATCTGGCCCTGGCTACCGACCGCTTCGGCGCCGACCTTTGGGCCCATCGCCCGTTCTTCGTTTCCGGTTGCCGCGTCGGATCCCCGCCCGACGACTTCGCCCCGAAAGGCCAGGATTGGGGCTTCCCGCCTCCTAGTTCCGAAGAGCACCGCGAAAACGGATACCGCCTGTTCACCGAATCCATCCGCAAGAACTGCCGTCACGGCGGCGCCCTGCGCATCGACCACGTGATGCGTTTTTTCCGCCTCTTCTGGATTCCGGAGGGCGCCGATGCCACCGCCGGCGCCTATGTCCGCGATGTCTACGAGGACCTGATTCGCATCCTGGCGCTCGAAAGCGTGCGCCAGGAGGTGGTCATCGTCGGCGAAGACCTGGGAACCGTCGAACCCTTCGTGCGCGAAACCCTGGACCGCTTCGGCGTCCTGAGCTACCGCCTGTTCTATTTCGAAAAGCGCGCGGACGGCGAGTTCAAAACCTACGGCGAGTACCCCGCGCGCGCGCTGGTCTCTTCGACCACGCACGACCTGCCCACCCTGGCGGGTTTCTGGACCGGCGAGGACATCGAAGCGCGCCGCCGCGCCGGCATGTTCCCCGATGACGCCATGTACCGCCGGCAAGTGGAGGAGCGCGGCATCGAAAAGCAGAAGGTGCTGGACCTGCTGCACAGCCTCGAACTGCTGCCCGCCTATGTGCCCACTGCAGCCGCCCTGGTGCCCGAAATGACCGGCGACCTGCACAATGCGGTGATCGGTTTTCTGGCGCTGACGCCGTCGCAGCTTTTGGCGGTCAATCAGGAGGACCTGACCAAAGAGATCGCCCAGCAGAACCTCCCCGCCACCACCTGGCAATACCCGAACTGGAGCCGCAAGATGAAATTCACCCTGGAGGAATTGCGCACCGCACCCGTGGCGCGCGATTTCGTGGCCATGTTCCGGAACTGGCTGGTGCGGGCCGGGCGCGCCAATCGGCTGTCACCGTGATTCGGGCTTCTGCTAAGCGCAGCGCTGTTCACTTATAATAGCTGGGACAGGCCACCGGGCCCGTCCTTCTTCGTGTTACAAATGCGTCGTGACTACGGCGGATTGGCGGTGGTTGAACGCGTTGGGCATGATTGAAGGACAGGCCAGGAGGCCTATCCCACTTATAAAAGTGGACATTGAGATCTGGCGGGTCATCGCTCCAGCGGTACGATCTTCGTGTCTACCTGGAATTTGCGGTAGTCGCTCCAGGTAATCTCCTGGTCCATGGCGATGCGCTTGATTAACCCCAGCCTTCCGGCGCCCTTCATGTAGATGCGTTTGGGCAACCACAAGTCATCGGACGCGTGAGTCTGTTCGAAGACCAGCTTGGCGCCCGGATTCAGACGCGCCAGAAACAGTCCGAATGCGATCGTCTCCGTGGTTTCCGCTTCCAACCGGACCCACTGGTAGTTCGACTTATCCACCCAGATCTTCCCGCGTATCTTCAGCAGCGCCTTGGCATCTCGGTCCGATGCGTGATACCCGGCTTTGGGCGTTCCCGCGATCACCCACGCGTCGTGGCCATCCACTTGCGCCTCTCCCTCGATGCGGAGATCGTAGGCGTCCGGTATCTGCCGCAGGAACTCGCGCTCCTTCCGGCGCCGCGCTTCGTAGTCCGCGAGCCGGTGCCGTTTTTCTTCCGGTGTTTCGCGCGCCAGCTTGGCGACGCTCTTATCCAGCTTGTCCTGTTGCTTCTTCTGTTCGGCGGGCGGGAGCGGCCGGCCGTCGCGCTCCAGCATGCGCCGGTAAGGCTCGCCATCCAGCATCACTGTTTCCCAGCCGTTCTCCTCCGTCGATTTCACTTTGCCATCGGAATCGAAGTGCCGCTGCGTGGAACGCGCCACCCAGGTATAGTCCCGCATGCGCAGCCAGTTGGCCTGGTCCAGTTCCACCGACTTGCGGACGATTTCGCGGGCGTCTTGCGCGGCGAGTCCGGTAGCCAGACCGGCGGCTACCGCAACTAATGCAATCGGTCGCAAGGCTAGTGGGTCAAATCGTAGACGAAATAGTCCACCGCGATGCGGTAAGCCAGCGACGCCCACTTCTCGTAGTAGCGGGCATCGTCGGACCACTCCCAGGCATCGCCCAGATCCATGTTGTGGCAGATGGCCACCATCACGCGGCCCTTGTCGTCGTAAATGCCGCGCCAGCGGGGCTGGTACCCGTCGTGCTCGTACGTCTTTCCGGTTTCGAAGTACTGCGCGCCCGGCACCTGAAACCGCTCGTCCAGGTCGTAGACCGTGTGGAAGATCGCATCGCTATTGGGGATCTCGACAATCGGCCGGTCCGGAAGCACTTTCCGGATACTGGCCACGAAGGTGTTCCACTCCTCTGTGCCATGGAAATCGTCCACCATCAGGAAGCCGCCGCGTAGCAGGAATTCCCGAAGCTGGGCCGCCTGATCGTCGGGTAGGCGCCAGTGCCCGACCTCCACCGCGTAGAGCGTGGGCCAGTTGTAGACCTCGCCGGTCCCATCCAGGCTTACCACCTGTTCGACGGAGCGCGTCTCGATGCGGGTTAGCCGCCGGATGCCCGCCATCAAGTGCCGGTCCGAGCGCGGATAGTCCATCGTCCAATAGCCCGGAAACGGCTTGCCGTCGCGCATGCGGAGGTCGACGAACGGGTAGCCGTAGATATCCGGATAGCGCAGACGCGCGCGGGTCCACTCGGTCTTCTGGTTCCAATCCGTGGGGATGGGGAAGTTCTCGTACTCGAGCGCGGGGTATTCTCTGAAAGGCGCCTGTGCCAGCAAGAAGCCGCAGGCGGCCAATACCAGGAAACCCAAGCCAAGGGCCGTGCGGAGACGCATAAGCGGCTGCGATCTGAGGATAGCACAGCGGGGCATCCGCGGGGCCGACGGGGCGAAACCCTTGCCGCGCAATCGCAGCCGGTACTTTTCCCCATTACCTTCGGTTATCCCGTTTTCGATAACCAATTTAGGGGTGACATCCCTAGCCACTGAAGTGTACTGTTACGTATAGCGATTGGGCTACTGGAGGCGGCATGTCGCAATGGAAGAAATTATGGAGCAGTGAAGAAGGCCAGGATCTCACGGAATACGCGTTACTGCTGTGTTTTATTGCCCTGACAACCGCGGCTCTGGTGACCGCGCCGTTGAGCAGCGTCAACAAGATCTGGGTCCAAGGCAACAGCGAATTGACCACTGCGGCATCCACGGCCACTTCCTAGCCCGTTGCACGCATCTGGCTCGGCAGGCGGAAGCGCGTGCCCCACATAGACCTCCTGGCATCCTCTCATTGGGTACCATGGAGCTATGGAAAAGCTGCCGGCGTTTCAAAACGAACCCTACACCGATTTCTCCGCTCCCGCAAACCGGCGGGCCATGGACGAGGCGCTCACCACAGTACGCGCGCAGTTGGGGCGCGAGTACGATCTGCTCATCGCCGGTGAGCGATTGAAGACAGGGGACTTGCTGCGCTCGGTCAACCCCTCGAACCCCAGGGAGCTAATCGGCGTACACCATCGGGCCACCGCTGAGCTGGCGCGCCGTGCGGTGGATTCGGCCTACGCCTATTTCTCCGAATGGTCCGCCACCCCGGCCGAAGAGCGCATTCGTCTCCTGGTGCGCGCCGGCGCCATCATCCGCCGCCGCAAGCTGGAGTTCGACGCCTGGCTGGTGCTGGAGGCCGGCAAGACCTGGCCGGAAGCGGACGCCGACGTGTCCGAAGCGGTCGATTTCTGCGAGTATTACGCGCGCGAGATGCAGCGGCTGAGCGGTCCGCAGCCGCCCGCCGTCCAACTCCCCGGCGAGCGCGGCGAATTGCGCTATCTGCCGCTGGGCGTGGGCGTTGTCATTCCGCCATGGAACTTCCCGCTGGCAATCATGGCGGGGATGACGGTGGCTTCGCTGGTGGCCGGCAACACGGCCGTCATCAAGCCGTCGAGTGAAACCCCCACCATCGCGGCCAAATTCGCTGAGGTACTGTTGGAAGCCGGCTTCCCGGAGAAGTCGTTCTGCCTGCTGACGGGCAGCGGGGCTGCGGTCGGCGACTCAATCGTCGAGCATCCCAAGACCCGCTTCGTGGCCTTCACCGGCTCGCGCGATGTGGGCCTGCACATTAACGAACTGGCGGCCAAGGCGCGGCCGGGCCAGATCTGGATCAAGCGCGTGATCGCGGAAATGGGCGGCAAGGACGCCATTGTGGTGGATGCGGATTGCGATCTGGACAAGGCTGTCGAAGGAGTGGCTGTCTCGGCATTCGGATACTCGGGGCAGAAGTGTTCGGCCTGTTCGCGCGCCATCGTGGATGCCAAAGTGTACGATGCGTTCCTGGAAAAGCTGCAAGCGCGCGTTTCCACGATCAAGGTGGGCGATGCGGAGAAGCCCGAGAGCTACATGGGTCCGGTGATCAGCGATGGCGCGCGGCGGACGATTCTGCAATACATCGAAACCGGCAAGCGGGAAGGACGTTTATTGCCGCTCGACGTGGCCGCTCCCGCGGAGGGCTACTTCGTGCCGCCCACGGTCATCGCGGATGTGGATTCCAAGGCGCGCATCTTCCAGGAGGAGATTTTCGGGCCGGTGCTGGCGGTGACCAAAGCGCGCGATTTCGACCACGCCATGGAACTGGCCAACGATTCGCAATATGGGCTGACCGGCGCCATTTTCTCCAACGTGCCCGAACACATCGAGCGCGCCCGGAGCCAGTTCTTCGTGGGCAATCTGTACGTGAACCGCAAGTGCACCGGCGCCATGGTCGGCGCGCACCCGTTCGGCGGCTTCAACATGTCGGGGACGGATTCGAAGGGCGGCGGTCCGGATTACATGATTTTGTTTCTGCAGGCGAAGTCTATCGCGGAGCGGGTGGGGTAGGGTTAGATTAGGCTGCTACCTCGTCCTTGCGCCGGAATTCGGACCGCGTGAACCTCAGCGCCGACTATGGCGACGTATGGATCGTTTTGGAATGGCTGATCGCAACGCTCGAATTTGCGAGGATCCAGCCTCTACGCAAAACGCGTGGGTCATCCTTCGACGGCTCGCCTGAGCACCGACTTCTAAAGCCGTGCCATACTGGAAGTTAGGGACGGCGCGGCCCTGGGAACCTTTCAATTCGGCACGGATTTCAAATGGATCAGGTGGATCTAAAGACGCTTTCCGTCAGGGAGAGTGATCAAATTGAATGGAAGGAGGAGGTTGCCGATACCGACGATGTTGCGGCGACCCTTTCCGCCTTTGCGAATGACTGGTCGAATCTTGGCGGTGGATACGTCGTCTGTGGCGCAAAGGAAGAGAAGGACGAACACGGATTCCCGCGTGTCGTGATTGTCGGCTTATCCGCAGCCCGGCTAAAAGAGGTCGAGGGAAAGGTGCTGACCGCCTGCAGGGATCGTGTGTCACCCTCTATAGCTCCGCTCGTAGAAGAGCTGCCGGCGATTAGCCCAGACCGTCGGGTGCTCGTATTTATTATGCCGGCTACGCGCTTTGCCCACCTCTTTCGGCGCCGTGAAAGCGCCGGTAGGTACTATGTCCGAATCAGTCGAGAAACCAGAGAGGCGCGAAACGGCATCCTGCGAGAGCTCCTCGTTCGGAAGGGGGCTATAGAGGAGTGGGACAGACGTGTTTGCGTTACTGCAAGCGTTAACGACCTAGATTTGTTAGCCCTTCGCGACGCACTACAACGAATGGGTGTCTTCCATCCCGACAAGGGAATAGATGAGTATCTGTCTGACGACCAATCCCTAAGCCCATTTGTTCCACCTCTTTGCGTTAGGGAGCCCCTTACGGGAACTTTACGCCCGCGCAATTTTGCGATGCTCCTGTTCGGGCGAAATCTGCAAGCTCATATTCACGGGGCTTTCTCGCTGTTCTCGGTGTACCCAGGGGTTGATCGCTCTGAACCGCATGCGGAGCGCAATGAGCTAGCCGGAACCCTGATAGACCAGGCCAGACGTCTGATCGAACTGTTGGACGTGCAGTCCTACGTCGCATTCGACAAGACTAACCGCTCAGCGCCCAATGCCGTGAAGTATCCGCCACAGGCTCTACACGAGGCAATGATCAATGCGCTTGCCCACAGGGACTATGAGATGGTCGAACCTACGCGTATAACTGTTTTCTCGGACCGCATAGAGGTTTTGTCGCCAGGATCGGTGCCTACCGGGGTTTCCGTAGAGGAACTTCGGCAGGGGCGTGCGCCAGCGAAGTGGAGGAGTCAAAGTCTGGCTTGGTTCCTGAACCGGCTCCAGTTGGCTCAGGCCGAGGGACAAGGGATACCGACGATCCTTCGCTCCATGCGGGAGGAGGGTTGCCCACCTCCTCAATTCCAGGTAAATGAAACGCGGGTCGTATGCATACTGCCCGCACATCCACGACACGCTCTGGCGCGGGAACATCGCGCCATTGAAGAAGCGATTTCACTCGGTGAGTTCGAGCGGGCGCAGAAGGCAATCTCGACCCTTCTTGCCCAAGATCCGATGAACGTGCGTACCATCCAGTTGTTTGCTGAAGTGCAGCGGGCATTGAACTCAGCCAGCCCTGTAAGGGATTTCTTGCGAAAGCATGAAAGTCAGCTTGGCAGCTTTCCGCCATTAGTCCTAACTCAACTGGCGGATGTGCTGACTCTGGCCGACAGCCCATCCACTGAAGATATTTCTCTTGCTCGGCGGTTATACATTGAGGCTACTAAGGGACGTTTTGCGGAACGTGAAATCCGGCAGTTGGCCGTCGGTCTGAGCAAGGCGGGAGACGACTCTGCTGCGATCAGGTTTCTCAATTCACAGTTCGAGCAGCATCCCGACCTGAAGGACAATCCGTGGCTGCTACGAATACGGGGCAATGCCTTCATTGGACAGGCAAAGCACTGTAGTCAGACAGGCAAGAATAGGAACCTGCCGACTCAAACCAGGCGCCGAGCGTGGGAGGACTGCAGGCGGTTCCTACGATCGGCGGAGCAGGATCTGCGCCGGGCAATGTCCCTCACAACGGACGACGCGCTAATGGAAGGGATACAGAAGAACCTCGATTTTGTCGAACAGTTGAAGGTGATAGCCACTCCACCAGAACGGCGACGCCGGAACGGAATAAAAAGGGCCGGGACGTAAAGCCAAACGCGAGCGGCCCGGGAATTTTGCGCGTAAGGTTGACGCAGAATTCCTGGAGCACCTGCGTGCTCATTCGGCCGCTGCCAGCGTCCCACAACTCGCGGAGGCAAGCCGCTGCACGCAAGTGCTTTGCGCCTGCGTCGAGATCGTGCGCGTAAATCAGGATGTTGGAATCAACGAAGATCGCGCCGGTCATGCATATCCTCGCGATTCCGGATGCCGCGGCCTCCGAGATGGAAAGGCGAGTCCAGTTGCGCCAGAGCGCGGGACTTGGCCTGTGCGTAGCCTTCCTGGGCCTCGACCATCTTTCGCAGCTCGCTCGCCAGCAATGCGCTGACGCTGGTGCCTTGCTGTGCCGCTATCGACCGCGCCCGCTTCAAGAGGCGCTGGTCGATAGCCAGTGTGATGTTTTGCTTCATGGGCCGATCCCGTCTCTAGTTTACACGTAAAATACGTGAGGGATTGGATCTCGCCCGCAGCAGCCCGGGCGCCGCCCGGCTGCCATTCTGTCTCCTGACTCCTGTCTTCTGACTCCTTCCCTCAAGATTTCCGATTCGTCAGAAGAAATCGTGGGTAGACTCGGGCTCGGGCAGCTTGCCAAGTGAGTGATAGAGGGCGAGTTCGAGGACCCGGAAGGTGCGGAAGCCGTAGGATTTTCTCATGGTGACTTT